>JACCDP010429578.1_pt1 | contig 10246 bp, 9 predicted proteins | sample 7445841 | NCBI WGS metagenome assembly JACCDP01 (sample SAMN15323441, study PRJNA562643) | freshwater metagenome | isolation source: river surface water | place: USA:Blue River Watershed | collected 2017-08-17
TAAAGCTATTGATTTAAATGGTAATCAAAAAATAGCACTGGGTGTAGTAATTATCTTGGTTGCACTCTTTGCCTTAAGTGCTGCAATATTTAGTAAGGTCGATAATAAGTACCCAAATACCATCTCATTTTCAGCAACTGGAAGTGCAGAGGCTGTGCCAGATGCGATAAAGATAAGTGCCACAGCAAGCATCTTGGCTAATCGCTCAAGTAGTGCGCTAGAGCAGCTCTCCCAGGTAGCAGATCAAATGCGAGCGGTATTAAGTGAGAACTCGATTGATGCTAAAAATATATCCTCTGCAAATCTCTCCCTATACCCCGAGTACTCATTCCTACCAAATGGTGGCAGATCCCTACTTGGCTACCGCGCCTTACAAAACTTTGAAATTAATATCCTAGATAGTAAAAAGGCAGCGCTAGTAATTGATCAAATGAGTGCTCGGACTGGAAATAATTTACAGATTAACTCAATCTCATCTTATATTTCAGATCCATCTGCTGCGACTGAAAAAGCTAGAGCTGATGCCATGGCAAAGGCCAAAGCAAAGGGGCAGGCATATGCCAAGTTAGCGGATGAGGATTTGGGCGATATTGTTTCGATAAATGAGGATAATAATCAGACCCAACCTATGCCGATGCAGATGGCAAAAGATTCTGGCACATCCTTTGATATGGGATTAAGTAAGGTAAGTGTTTCAATCTTTATTACCTATGAGCTGGATTAACTTTCTTTAATTAAGCAGCTGGCGTAATTAAAAGTAATTGACCACCATCGGTTGTGGCTAAGATACTCCCGGTACTTGTTACCTCTAAATCTCTAATTCGCTGCTCCACATCCACACTTACTACCGCGCCCACCCTTTGCTTATCTAGTAATTGAATAAAGATTAGAGATTGATGGGCTAATGTGCCCATCACTAATTGTTCACTCCAATTGCCCCAATTTAAGACAGGTGGTAATTGAATCAACTCAGTTGGTGCCACCGATGGCACCCAGTAGTAGAGAGGTTTTTCAAAACCTGCATGTGTGCCAGGTCTACTTGGTTTTACATAATCAAAGAAGCTATATCGATCACCATAGGTAACACTCGGCCAGCCGTAATCAAGACCTTTTTTAATTAGATTTAACTCATCCCCACCCCGTGGTCCATGCTCTGAGGTGTAAAGATCTGTGCCAATTAAAACAATACCTTGTTGATTTCGGTGTCCAGATGAGATCTTCTCAACTTTACTTGCGCCTACCTTAAAGACCGACCCTAAATCCCCCCTTGCTGATTTGCTGCCAATCTTTTTAAAGCCTAAGTCTCCAATTGTTAAATAAACAGTTGTCTTATCAATTACCTCAAGCCGGCCAGCTGCATGTTGGACCGCAGAGACTGGCACACATGGCTTTGAGGTAAACCAATCTTTTTGCTTACTTAGCGTAGGTTTTTCAGTAAGTGCTACCTCATAAGCAGAAAGCTTTACCACCACACACTTACTTGCTTTATTATAAATTGGATAAGAGATTAAAACAGATGCGCTTTTACTATCGCTAGCTAAAACGGCGATATCGGTGATGGCAAATCTAGAGTCATTTATTCGCTGATTAGGTGAGATCACCTGGCCAATTAACTGCTCACTTTTTGTACTTAAATCATAAAGATAAAGATTTGAACCATTACTACCACCGCCTAGCAAAAACTTACTATCGCTTAACTTAACAATCGCCGCCCCGCGCTCACCATTGCTGCCAACCACCTTTAGATTTGGGGTATCAATGGTGGTAATACTTATCTTTGGTGCTGAGAAATTAGCGAGCGCAGCATGAGAGTAGATAGCAAGTAATATTAGAGTGCAGATTAAAGTTGAAATTAATTTAAACATCTTCTGTTAGCTTTTTATCTTCTCACCCTTTGGATCAAATAATGGCTCAGCTGCAATTGTGGCCTTACTTTTAATCCCAAACATCTCAACCTCAATTTCACTTCCCACATTGGCATGTTCAACTGGTAGATAGGCATAGGCAATGGCTTTATTGATTGTGTATCCCTGGCCGGCAGATTTAACTCTGCCTACTACCTGATTATTTATAAAGATTGGCTCATTACCCATAGCGACCTGTTTAATATCATCAAAGACAATTGCCATTAACTTTCTACTTAATTTATCTTTTAATTTATCTAAGGCAGCTTTACCGATAAAATTATCCTTCTTAGTTGAAACTGCAAAGCCCAGCCCGGCCTCATATGGATTTGTCTCTGAGTTAATCTCACCAGCCCATGCCCGGTATCCCTTCTCTAAGCGAAGCGATTCAATTGCTCGATATCCACAAACTCTAAGGCCATGGGATTTACCGGCAGCAATTATCTCAAGCCATACCTTAAGTGCATTATCTCTTGGAATATATAACTCCCACCCCAACTCCCCTACATAGGTAATTCTGGTAGCACGCAAAGCAACACCAGCTAACGTAATCTCTTTTGAGTTCATAAAGGCAAAGCCCTCATTTGATAGATCTGCATCGGTGATAGATTGCAGTATTACTCGTGCGGCAGGTCCCCAAATTCCAAAGCAGGCTAACTCTTTTGTAATATCAACAATCTCAACCTCATCAAAATTTAACTCTCTCACCTGCTTATCTAGCCAGCCTTGATCATGATTTAAAAAGGCAGTTCCGGTAATAATTAAAAACTCACTCTCACCGCTTTGAGTAATTGTGTAATCAGATTCAATCCCACCCTTTTTATTTAAGGCTTGGGTATAGGTAGTTTTGCCCACACCTTTAACTACATTTGCCGCACATACCTGATTCAAAAACTCACCAGCTCTTGCTCCTGATACCTTTATTTTGGCAAAACTTGATTCATCAAATAAGCCGGCTTGATTTCTAGTGGCATGATGTTCTAGAGCGACCGCTGGGTGCCAATTTTTTCCGACCCAACCATGAGGTCGAAGTGAGTCATCTAATTTCTCATTTGGATTGTGGTAGTAATTAACCCGCTCCCAACTTGCCTTCTCACCAAAGATGGCGTGATTTTGCCTATGCCAATCATAGATTGGCGATTTATTCTCACCCCGAGCACTCATTCGCTCCTCTAGTGGATAGTGAATATCGTAGTAAGCCTCATAATTTTCAGTTACTCGGCTTAAGGTAAAGCGGGGTGATTTATAAGCATCGGCAAATCTTTTAATATCCATATGCCAAAGATCCATAGTTGGCTCACCTGCTACCACCCACTCAGCAACTACCTTGCCGATACCACCAGCACCAGCAATGCCATGAGCACAAAAACCAGCTGCTACATAAAAGCCACCAACTGTAGTTTCTCCTAAACAAAACTCATTATCTGGGGTAAAGCCCTCTGGTCCATTAATAAAGTTTTTTAACCCCACCTCACTCATCTTAGGAACTCGTTTTGCCGCATTGGTGGCAATCTCTTCAAATCGATCCCACTCCTCAGGTAATAACTTAGAGTTAAAATCTGCAGGAATTTGATCATATGAGTCATAACTTGCGGTAAATGGTTTTGAGTTTCGCTCATACCCACCCATTACCAAGCCTTTTACCTCTTGGCGGAAGTAGATTAAATTATCTGGATCCCTAAGGGAGGGCAGAAACTTGGCATCATCTGGCAAAAAGTTTTCAGTTATTAAGTATTGATGGCTCATTGGGATAATTGGAATTCTTACATCAACTAATCGGCCAATCTCAGAGGCGTACATGCCACCACAATTGATTACAATCTCACACTCAATTACACCCTTATCTGTGGTAACTGATTTAATTTGATTACGCTGCGTATTAATTGCTAATACCCTCGTGTGAGTAAAGATTTTAACCCCACCAGCTCTTGCTCCCGCTGCCATCGCTTGGGTTAATTGGGATGGATCTACCTGACCATCAGATGCCATATAACAACCACCTACTACATCTGTTGGATCTAGTAGTGGAAATAACTCCTGGGCTTGCTTTGTTGAGATCTCAACTAGATCTAAACCAAATGTTTTTGCCCAACCAATCTGTCTTCTGATCTCATTCATCCGCTCTTTGCTGGAGGCGATCTTGATCGAGCCACACTCTCGCCAAGAGGCTGGGGTTTGACTCTGCTCTAATTTTCGATACAACTCAACTGAGTACATATTCATCTTAGTTAAGGTTGGATCTGCTCTTAATTGGCCAACCAAACCTGCAGAGTGAAAGGTTGAACCACTTGTTAGATCAGATCGATCAACGAGCACCACATCTTTTTCACCTAATTGCGCAAGGTGGTATGCAACTGAGGTGCCACCTACACCGCCACCGATAACTACAATCTTGGCTCGGCTGGGAAGTTCTTTACCTGCCTCTTTAGGTTGCTTATCAAGTTGCTCTTGTGTGCTCACAATCCAACTGTATCCTTAATCTATGGGTGAGCCCAGTAATGGATTTAATGACCTGCTTAACCAAGTTCCCAGACTTCAGGTAAGAGATGGGGTCACTGAGTTATCTGGTGGGTTAACTAATCGAAATCTTAGGATTAAAACCGCAACGGGTGAGTATGTGGCCCGAATCTCAAGTAATAAATCCTCACTACTTTCTATAGATCGAAAAGCTGAGTATGAAAACTCTAAGATTGCAGCAAGTGTTGGAATTGGTGCCCCAGTTTATGATTTTCTACCTGAATTTGGTCTATTAGTAATAGGTTTTCTGCCAGGTAAAACCTTTAATGCACTCGATGTGGCAAATAATTTGCCACGAATTGCAGCTAGTGTCAGGCGGCTGCACAACGCACCTAAATTTATCAGTGATTTTGATATGTTTGTAATACAACAAAATTACCTAAAAATAGTTACCGAACGTGGCTTTAGATTGCCCGATAACTACCTCTCCTATGCAGATAATTTGGAAAAAATGAAGCGAGCCTTTGCGGTGCTAGATGAGGGCAAAGTTTCGTGTAACAATGATTTATTGGCAGCAAATTTTATCGATGACGGCAAGCAAATTTGGCTAATCGATTATGAGTACTCAGGTAATAATGATGCCTGTTTTGAGTTGGGTAATATATATAGTGAATCCGGATTAACTTATGATCAATTGATTGAATTAGTTGATGCCTACTATGGCAGACACCGGCCAGAAAAAATTGCTAGAGCATGGTTATTTGCGCTCTTAGCTAGATATGGCTGGACCCTTTGGGCATCTATTCAAAATTCAGTCTCCGATATTGATTTTAATTTTTGGGATTGGGGAATGGAAAAGTATGAGGTGGCAAAATCTGATTTTTCAAGTAATCAATTTAAGCAAGCACTCGATACTGTTGCCAAAAAAAGTTAGCCAGATGAAAGTGGTAGCTATTTTCGTGGCACTATTACTTTTAGGGGGTTGCGCATCAGATAGTAAGCAGGTTCAAGCTGAGCTTGGGCCATGTAGTAGTGATCAAAAGGTAGTGGTTTCAGATCATATCTCAGGACAAATTAGCGCAATTGAAAAGTTAGATTTTAAAAAGGCTTATACCTACGCTGCGCAATCATTTCAAGATAGTGTGAGTTTGGCGCAGTTTGAAAGTGTGGTGACTAGGCAGTATCAAATGTTGATTACAAATAATGGTTATAGCTTTACTGAGTGTTTAGCTGAAGCGGGGTATTACATTCAAAGTGTAAGTGTGGATACAAACTCCGGTGAGATTGATTTGACCTATCGATTAACTCTAATTGATAAAAGATTAGGGGTGGTAGCGGTAACAGTTAAACCCTCATCATTGGATTTAAACACCTAACTACCACCTACTAATTCTTCAGTTAAACCAGTTATTTTACGTTAATTAAATATTGGTTTGATAGTAAGAGTCATGAGAGATGAACTCACCTTGGGAGTTCATCTTTGCTAGCAATTGAGCGTACTGCTTATCCACATTAAGTGAATCATTAACCTTGCCACTTACCTCACCACTGGCATAGACCTGGTAGGAGATGATGCAACCAAAGTGGCGACCAATGGTTCCGGTGTTATACCAAACCTCATCGACACCATTTTTTAATAAATATGATTTAACCTCACCGCAGGTGGAAAGTGCGTCATTCATCTTTCCAGCATTAGGTTTAAATACAGTTACCTCTACTAATTTAGCCAAGATCTCTCCTTACTAAGTTGGGTTGAGAAATTACCGGCAGAATTTTACCAATTCAGATGGTAATTACTGCAGTGGAGTAGATCTCACTTTTCTTATCCCCTACCCAACACTGACCTTGGTAACAAAACCTTTACTTATTGTCAGATCTACCCGATCAATCCGATAATCCTTAGTTAAGGCAAAGCTTTGCCCATCCTCTTGGGCAATCCGATGGCTAGCCGATAGGGATTGGATGCAGGAGATTGCCACCTCTTTTTTCATTCCAATTAATGTGGCCGCCTGGGCATTGGTAATAGCAACTGGGTTGCTTGGAGCAACAGTTGGACAGATGGCTGGCTGAAAAACCTCACCAAATATCTCCTTTGAACCGGTGGAAACTGTTATCGCACTTCTTGCCTTAGATCTAATGGCAAATGAGTAGATCCCCTCAATTGCAGTGGATGAAAATCTTGCTAGGTATAGGTAATTAGTTCTGCCATATGGCTCATAAAAATTTGTTCGCTCAGTGAACTTAACAATACTTTTTACCCCATCTGGTGCGGTAATAGTTACCACCGGTAATTTAGAAAGTGCCATCTTATTCTCTGGTGCTTTATCGATAATTAAATACTCAAAATTTAATAACTCACCAGCCTTAAGGGCGGCTCTAAAACCTTGTTGTTGATTTGGCTTTGTGAAATTTGCCCGAAGCGCAAAAGAGACTGTGCCATCTACCAGGATGGGACCCTTATCTGGGGTGGAGTGTTTAGCGGTAAGCAAGACTGGTTGATGGGCATTGGCTGAATTAATTGGCACAAGCAATATCGCAACTGCTGCAACCAAAAGCGAGCGAGTATCTAGAAATCTCATAAGCCAGATCCAAGCATAAATACCTTAAAAATTGCTCTCAGTAATCAAATCAGCCAGCCTAATTAAGAGTTTAGGCTGGCTGATTTGTTGGTTTTTTTACTTAATCTCGATTACTCGAGCCTTTTTCTCCTCTGGAACCTGGCGCTCTAACTCAATCTTTAATACACCATCTTTTAGCTCAGAGCCTAGAACCTTCACATGATCTTCAAGCGCAAAGCTTTGTCTAAATTGGCGAGCAGCAATTCCCTTATATAGGTAATTTTCATTTGATGATTCATCAGCTGATGATTGTGAGCCCTCAACAGTTAGCTGATTATTGGCTAACTCAATCTTAAGATCAGCCTTGCTAAAGCCAGCAACAGCCATCTCAATCTGATACTTATCATCATTTAATTGCTTAATGTTGTAGGGAGGAAAGGAGGTATTTCGACCCATTAGCGCACTAGACATCTCATCTAGCAAACGCATAGGCCGATCAAAGCCCACCGCCCAGGACTCAAGGTTTGGAAAGAAGTTAGCTAATGAGATTCCAGTACCTGGATACTCACGCTTGGTTAATGTACTCATGTAATTTCTCCTTATATGTTAAGCGAGAAGTTTTCTTCGCAAGATCCCCATTCGGCAGATCTTGACCTTCCTAACCAAGGTGCAGAGTGAAAATATTCCCAACGCGCCTTAATCCTCGATCGAGTAAGCGGTTACCAGAAGGTGAAGGGTCGTTAACTCTAGGTTGATACTCAGTTAACTTTTAATGTTTTTTAAGAAAAAATTTCACCTACTGTTTTTAGCCTTTACATCTTGGTTATGGCTGGAATTTACCTGTCCACACTTATATCTACTCACCTTCCCCAATTAACTAAAGTGATTAGGAGAAACATGCTTAAGCTTAAAAAATCCGCTTTAGCCCTAACCGTATCTACCTTACTGCTTTCCAATATTCCTAATGCCGCTGCGGCAGATATTGTGTATATGGAGCCGGTGGCAGCTGGAGTTTCATTAACCGATATTGCTACGGCAGGAGATTTTGCTGGTGGCTCTTACCTAATTGGTGGTATTCCCGATGGAATGGGTGTTATCAAGAAAGGCAATATTTTAAGAATCCTGACCAACCACGAGTGGAGCAATGCCAACGCCATTGCTGCGGCTCGACCATCAGTCGGTGGTTTAACCTCTGCCTCATATGTCAGTGAAATGCATTATGACTTAACTAGCAAGAAAATTGTTGCTGGCAAGGATTTTATGCAGTACATGGATTGGTTTGATTACAACACCTTGGAGTACACCTATGAACCAACTGCACCTAAGGGAGCAGCAGGCGTTGATTCCTATGGTTCCATAAATCATGGCCGAGCATTAAATAGATTTTGCTCAGCAACCTTAGCTCCTGCTGGAACCTTCTTTGATAAGAAGAGTGGTTTTGGCTATGAGGGTGCGGTCTACCTAACTGGTGAAGAGGGTGGCGACGAAAGTCGCGGCTTTGCTTTTAATCAAGATGGTGATGGCGCGCAGATACCAAGATTTGGATTATCTGCTTGGGAGACCTTTGTCCCCGCGCCAAATACCGGTAAATCAACCGTTGTCTTTGGAAATGAAGATGGCGCTGCAACCGATAGCCAACTTTGGATGTATAAAGGAAGTAAGCAAAAAGATGGTACCTGGTTTGAAAATGCCGGATTTACCAATGGATCGCTTTACGTCCTTGCAACCGATGTTGCCAATGACAATGAGTTTCGTGCTAAGTATGGAAAAAATAAGGCAGCAAAAATCTCTTTTAAATCAATTGATTGGAAGGCAAATGGTGCGATTCAAAATGCTCAGGCTCGAAGTGGAATGACATTAGCTCGAGTTGAAGATGGCCATTTTGATCCTAAAAAGCCAAATGATTACTACTTTGTAACTACAGAATCAAATAAGGATCCAAAAGCAACGGCACCAAATCCTGAAACTCCAACAGTTTCCCGAGATGGTGGCGCACTTTGGCGATTATCTCTTAAAGATGTCAATGATCCACTTAAGGGTGGCACCTTAACGATGCTGCTAGATGGATCAGAGGCACCATACCTATCCAAGCCAGACAATATCGCAGTTGATGATCTTGGTAATGTCTTGATTCAAGAGGATCCAGGTAATAATGCATTGCTTGCTAGAGTTGTTGCATATCGAATCTCAGACGGCAAACTCGCAACTGTGGCGAAGTTTAAATCTGAATACTTTACTGAGGGTGGACAAAAATTTATTACTCGTGATGAAGAATCAAGCGGCATAATAGATGTCACGCAGTACTTAAAAACTAGCTCTTCAGATAAAGCTAAGTACTACATGCTCGTAGCACAGGTTCACGCCACGCCAGCAAAATCTAGACCAGATCTACCAACGGACCGATTTGATCTTGCGAAAGCGGTCGAAGGTGGTCAGTGGTATGTCATGAAGGTCAATAGTTGGGCAGGTATCTACTCCTAGGGATAACTTGCTCAAATTTGTTACCTCTTTTGTGGTGAATGAGGTAATAGGTAGAAGAAAAAATAGCCTCGGTGTAAAAACCCTTCCGTTCGCCGAGGCTATTTTTTCTTATCAATTACTGAGATTTTCAACCTTAATAACCGATTACAAATTCAGAAACTCTTGAATTAAATTAAATTCAGGTCTAGCCTTTTTAGTATGTATCAACATGGAATTAAACGCACCTTAACATTTGGCTCTTTTGTATTTGCCATCTCGGCCATTTTTTTACTTATCGCACCTGGCTTATTTCTAGAGTTATTAAAGCTTCCCACCTCCGATGAGTTGATCTGGGCTATGCGCATGATCGGCATCACCTTGGTGGCGTTATCTGGCAATATGTGGCAGAACTCAAAGTTAACAAATGCTGCCGGGATTAAATTTGTGGCGCAGGTTATGTTTTTGTCAGCACTTGCCCTTGGCTTATTAACCATCTTTATTCCAGCAAAGCTTGCCCCATTTACTATTTTCTATGCGGTAATTGGTTTAGGTTTTGCCCTGTCCTATCTAATAAACCTACTTCGAAAGTAGTTCTTATATCTACATTCTCATAACTACGTTCTCAAATCTACCTTTTCACATATAGTTAAGGCGTGGGTAAACCAGCGCGGGTAGCTAAGATAAAAAATGGCTTTGCGCCAAAAATCTGTATTACCTGCAATCTGCCCTTTGAGTGGCGCAAAAAGTGGGAAAAAAATTGGGAGAATGTTAAGTACTGCAGCAAAAAATGTGGTGGCAAGTGAAGCGAATTATCTATATCCCCTTTGATCATCTTCACCCAAAGTATGGCGCGCTGAAAGATGCTGA
>JACCDP010309914.1_pt1 | contig 10245 bp, 9 predicted proteins | sample 7445841 | NCBI WGS metagenome assembly JACCDP01 (sample SAMN15323441, study PRJNA562643) | freshwater metagenome | isolation source: river surface water | place: USA:Blue River Watershed | collected 2017-08-17
TAATGACGATGCACGGACAAGTCGTTTTCGAGCAATCGCCAAAAGCGTCAAAAACTGTGATAAACTTGGAAAGCCTGCCAACTGGAAACTATTTGGTAAAAACACAATTCGCGGACCACAGCAATACCCAGAAAATCATCGTTTTAAAGAACAATTAACTATGCTTCTGTCCCCTCCATATATACCAAACAAACGAAATCAGAGTTGCAAGGGTATTTGCGAAATTATTCCCTGCATCGATTTTAGGGCTACTATAAATCATTAAAAAATCAGCCTAACAATAACAACACTTGATAATTAAATTCAAAGACAAATGAACTCAGGAAATTCAATTATTCCACCTTCTCCAGCAATAAGGGGACAAATTCAAAAGATCTATAGTGACATAAACACATTAGCCGGCTTTACTGACCATAACCATCTAATGCAAATTATTAGTGACTATTATTTATCATTAACACCTCCTGACCAACAATTGATTTTACAGAATGCTGACGCTGCGAGACAGTTTGTTTTAGCTCTTCCTCATATGACAAATTTCACAGTCGAAGTTCGACCGATCAATAATTCATACATTCAAACGATAATAAACGACCCTATTTTTCAAAACTCGTTTGGTCAAACCCAATATAGATTTGCTTACATCAACCCTTATAATGTTATTGCATTGCAACCATTTATAGAGCCCCGAAAGGACAAAGTACCAACTGAAGAATTAGATCTATTAAAGTTTGCTCTACCGACTAATTGGGATACTCCAGCAGAAGTGAATTTTATTCAACCAAATGGACCAATTCAAATTCTAAGCAGCAACCCTACATTACAAGCACTTTCAATAGAGTTTGACAATATTAATGGCAGAGTAATGCTCGGCGCACCTAAGCATTTGAACTTAATACAAGTAAAACAATTCCAAGGCAAATATTATCTTCTTAATGGCTATCATAGAGTAGTGGATGCAATTCAACAAGGTCTAACAGAAATTCCAAGCATAGTTGTTGACGCGTTTTCACCTGGCGAATTTATTACACCACCAAACTTTTTTAGATTTGGATATGTAAACTCTTTACAAAGACCGCCTCTCGTTTCAGACTTTCTGAGCAAGGCAAGCATTGATACAAAAGCGAGAGAAAGGAGATATGGAATGATTGTATCATTAGATGTAAAACCAATTAATATCGGAATATAAGATAGACGCAGAAAACAGAGTAGCCACTAAAAATGATTTTGTATCTGGAGGGTGACGTGCAAGCTCTGAGATTTGTACTGTGATTTGAAAGTGCTGGAAAGCAGCAAACAGTGGCAAGGTTATTAAACAGGGACCAATGATGCAAGACGTCAATGGTGTTTGGAAAGAGTGTATTGAAAATGAAAACGCTTGTTTCATTATTAGAAAAAGGACTTTAATCTCTCATTTTCCTTGATTCCATTACTCTTGAATTTTTTTCATTCATTGATTTAATACCAAAACAAATCTCTCGTAATCAGTTAAAAAATATTTCTACTAAAAAAACAATATCAACATGTTACACATATTAAAAAATTTGTTAACTGTACTTGCTTTCTTCCTTGCAAATACCTTAACTAGTCAATCAACAACCCTTGTTCACAAAAACGTTGTTTCACCATATTTTGACGAATGGCTGTCCAAAAATGATTTTACAGTTTTAAACAATACCGTTGGAGGACCAGTTCGCATTTATACGAGCATATTTGATGTCAATAACAATTTGGTATTAGGCACCGACACTCCGGTTTTTAATGATTATTTCGATACATTAAATATCAACGACACACTCAATACAGTTGACATTTTCCCAATAGATCGGATATTTATAGACACTCTCTATGCATCTTCCTTTGAGGCATCTTTTTATTTCCCCTATGGGAATTATTCCATGGAAGTTGTTTTTCTTGATACTAGTGGTAACATCATAGATTCCGTGTTAGGGTCATTCTACATTGATAGTCTAATTGGTCCAACTTTAGTTAATCCTAAGGATAATCGCGAAATTTACTATCCACTTGAGAATAGTATTCCGTTTACATTTCTTAATAGAGATATCGGCAATACCGTTTTTTATAAGTTCATCCTAAAGGAGGTCCCGTTAAATTTCGACTTGGGAAATGTACCACTTGAAGAAGTTCTCCTTGATACAACAATAATTGACAAGGTTAGCTTCAACATTAATGGAGATGACACTCTCATTTCCTTTAACGAATATGGGGTCGGTACCGTCTTGGATACGAATACTTTGTATGTTTGGGCCATAAGAGAGTTCACGGATACGGGGAGAAAGACGCCAATTATAGCTAATGATGGATTTTCAACACCTTTTTTATTTAAGTTAACCTCGAGAAGTTCCGCAACACTTGAAGAAGCTAATAGTGAGTTTTTCAACTGCTCTGATATGAGTCATGGATTTGAAAATGGTACATTAAATGGATGGGTCTGTGGAATTGGTCATAAAATTAACAAAAGCGGCGGTAATAACTTTGAAAGGGCTGATGGCATAATAATAGATGCAACAGGAGCTGCTGTCTCAGGGAGACACACCATTGTCACTAATGGTATAGACCCAAACGTGGCAGGCCTATTGCAAGTACCAGTAGGAGGAGGAAGTTATGCGCTTAAATTAGGAAACGGATCCGGTGGTGCACTTGCAGAAAACGCAACAATTACATTCACGGTAAATTCCAACAACGCCATCATTAGACTCAGATATGCAGTGGTTTTAGAAGATCCTAATCATAACGTGTCACAACAACCCTTATTCAGAACAAGAGTTTTTCGAAAGAGGAAATTTTGGGGGATCACTTCCTTTTCTAATCTTGTGGACCCCCTGATTAGATTGGCAGATTCAAAAAATCCATTTTTCACGATAGTTAATTCAACAATTGTATATGGGGCGTGGAATTGCCACCAGATAGATTTAAGTAAATTTATCGGCGAAACCGTTACCCTGGAATTAGCAACCGGTGACTGTTCCGTGGGTGGTCATTTTGGCTACGCATATGTTGATTTTTGTGGCGCGCCATCTGGCATTCCAAAATTGGCTGTAAATTCAACTTATTGTTCAGGTGAAAATGTAATTGCAAATGGTAGTTCATCAACAAATCTTACAGCATGGATATTTACCGTTGAGGAATGTGCTAATTCCTCAGGTACTAGAATTGGCGCAACTGAATATAAAACACAATGGTATTATGGACTTAACGTGCAAAATGATTTTAATTTAACAGATTTCCTAATAACAAGTGGAGCCACATTCCAATGCAATAAATACTATCGTGTTAAGTTAGCAGGGAATAATTTCTGCTCTGGCTGGGTAGAGGATGTTAAGGTAATATATATAATTTGTCCAGCAACAAACTTGGCAGGCCCCGATCGCTGTGTTACCACTGGTGTCAATACAGCCCAAATTGGTAGCAACCCCATAAGTGGCTATTCCTATACATGGAGCCCCACAACCTGTATTTCCTCATCGACAATTGCCAATCCCATTTTTAACAAGACACTTTGCCCACCGCAGACATATCCTCTGAAATACACATTAACTGCAACTTACCTGGGGTGCTCCGTTACGGATGATGTCTACATCTTTAATAATCCACCTACAATTGGAACAATCACAAATGTGAGCTCAAATACTTGTGAGAAGGAATATAGCACAACCGTTTCGGACGGAAACAGTAGCGACCTGGTATGGTCTTATGTAGAAAATGGAACAGTTTTCACCTTTAAAGGTTCACCAGTAAAAATACCTTTAACTGCCAATGCAATTACCATAAATGTGAGTTTAACAAACCCCTGTGGTACAACATCAACTTCTTTCACACAAGCGGCCAGAACATCAAATTACCTATTTGGGCCACTACCAAAACTAATAGCTCCAACTGCTATGGACCCGCAAAACCCATCAACAAGATCGCTTTTGATATGGGATTATGATAAACCTAAGGGCCAATCACCAGCGTACGGAATAACTTGGTATAATCTTTCAGTTTATAATAGGTGGGGTGAAAGAATTTATGATGTGGAACAATCAGGGACCTCATGGACTAATGGAGATATTAAATGGGATGGGACTTATAATGGTCAAAAGGTTTCTGATGGAGTTTACGTGTGGATTTTAGCCATGAAAAATTGTGAACACAAGAAAACTACCCTTCATACAATTATGCGCTTTGGGTGCACTGGTACTGAGAGTAGAAAATGGCACTGGAAACCTATGGGATACTATTGGCATTGTGATGGTGGGGTTTATCAGTATTCACCGTTGGATAATCAAGAAAAAGAAGACATAACAGTCATAAATTATTCGAAATGATGAGACTAAATAAAGTTATAATTTGTGCAACTTTACTAATGTTCTACCTTACCAAGGTACTTGGACAAGACATCGGTAAAAATTTCATCAGCATCGGGAGCAACTTTGCCACCGCAGGAAACAACACGGCATACATAAATAGCGGTTCGATTTCTGCTACTCCTTATGTTGGCGCAGGTTTAACATTGGATTATTCGAGGCTGACAAACGTTAAATTTAATAGCTCAGATAGTAGTATTCCATTTAGGAATCGCTGGTTTTTAGGCTTTGGTACAAGGATTAATTATATGAGATATGGGATGGACGCGTCTTACTTATTTCCTTTGAGAGCCGATTACACATGTCAGATTAAAAATATTCAATTCAACCTAAAACAAGACCTGAGTTTTCATGTGACCAAAAGCTTAATTGCAAGCATATTTGTCTTAGAGGGATTTCGAATTAGTTCACTTAATGGGGACTCGCTGGTTACGAATATTTATGGACTTAGAAAAAATGATAAGGAGTTAAATATCAGAAATTTCAGCGTTGATTTGGGCATTGATTTTTCATTTAAAATAGTTCCAAAATTCTATTTTAGCATGGGTTATGTAAATGGCCTAATCAATATAGTCCGAAATGAACCCAGAAAATATCCAGTTTTAAGAGAGTTTTATCCTTGTTTAAAATTAACAAAATTAATTTAGTAATGAATAAAAAAACATATACATTAGCAACATTTATCCTAATTCCAGCGCTACTCGCTTTTAATTTACAAGCTCAAGTCTTGGGATCAAATAGTATTACAGAACTCCACAATTTACAGCAATCTCTGAATAATCAATATATCGTCTCAGGAAGTTACAATCAATCAATCGATTTTGCGACTATACGCGATACAACACGAGCGTTCAACTCAGGATTCATTATTCGACTTGACTCAGTAAATAGTTTAGTAAAGTATAACCGATTCGATGCGATGGGTTATTCGAGAATAATAAAATGCCTTGACATGCCGAATGGTGGTATTGGGGGGCTTTTACTTTTTAATAAAGGATTAAATTATGGCAATAAACAATTGTTACATTCTAAGAATTGGGGACTGGCTTATTTCTTTGGCTCCGATTCTATGAAATTTGTTCTTGTTGATTCAGCAAATAATTATGACCTTCTAGACTTTTATACAGGGCGAGATACTACTTTTGTAATTTTCAAAAAATTGGGTGAATCAACGGCACACTGCATAACTCTTGCTTCTAGTTCTGGTAATATAATCTCCTCGTTTAAATTATACTCCGCCCCTGATAACACCGACTATTTACACTCTGAGTTTGTTAATGAATCAAATTTCTACGTTGCAGAGAGAAGCGTCAAGACAAAGCTCAAGTTTTTTCGACGAACTGGTATATGTTGGGAGCAAACTACATTTGACATATCTGAATATAGATTTATTAATTCAGTGGCAGAAAACTCAAATGTTGAAATATTTCTTCAAAGGGCAGATTCGATTTTTATACTTAAACTCAATTTGGATGATTTCAATACTCAAGCGACACCCGTATTTCAGTTTAGTGGGGATTTAATAAATTTGAAATCTAAGACATTTCAATCGACCAAATACTACTTTGGGAGCGCAACTTCATTTGTATCACAGGGAAATACTACAATAGAATTCCAGGGAAATAGTAATTCATTTATCATAATTGATTTTGAGAATGACGGAGTGCTAGACACAATTGTAAACATTGGCCTTGTAAACATTAAAGATATTCTTATTCATAGTAATTATGCTACCATTTACCTAGAGGATTTAATTAACAGTCAATCTATGGAAGTCGCTCTTAGCGCAGAAGTAAGTCCAGACAGGCATTTTAAGCAAACTTCTTTTCTTTTGCCTAAGAGGTTAAATCATCAAATAGCTTCTAATCACAGAAATGGATTTGTTATTTATCCAAATCCATTTCTAAATGGTTCCGGTTCCGCATTATCTATAGACATTCCAATAGGCAATAAAGAAATCACTGCAGCTGAGGCGTTAATAAAGATTTATACAAGTAACGGCTTACTCGTGTATTCAACTATTTCTCCGATTTATATGGGTAAAACGAGCCTGACATTTGATGAGAGATTTTTAATGCCGGGCTGTTACATTCTGAAGGTACAGTTAAAAAATGACACTTATTCGGAAAAAATCTGGGTGAGATAGATCAAGTTCCCGGAACTTAGATTTCATCAAATCACCTGTTCAAAGTCAGAAGACAAGCTGCAGACTAATTTGACAATTTTATCACAACGATTGAAAATAAGAAGACATGTTGAGAACATAATTGTTTTTGGTCCAAAAGTGTGAATTGGGTTTATATAAACGGTTCCCAATTTATAATTGTATATTCAGCAAACTTAAACAATGAAGAAAATTCTATTTACAAAACCATCAGTTACTAATTTTTTCACCGAGAATTACAGGTTTTATTGGATAGTGTATAATACTCACTAAATCCCAACCAGAAGCCTAGTTAAAAAATCACTTAATTTTACTAAAATAAATAAACAAACAAACGCGTCGTAAATTCACGCATATTTCCAAGGCAAAAGGCGCCTTAGGCAATACCCGACCCTTCGCATTTGAGCCCATTTGAAGCTCGTAAGGGTTTAATATGTTATAGGCAGTTTGTACCGTTCCGTTTAAATTTATTTAGGTGGGGTTAAATTTCCGAAAGCACATTTCACGTTTACTGTCATCACTAAAAAAATGAAAATATATAATGTTAAATAACGAACAGAAAAAAAGAATTGCCGAAACTCTACAAAAGAGAAAACAAGACTTGACTTGCCCAATGTGCCAGAATAAGAACTTCATAATGGCTGATGGATATTTTAATAACAACATGCAAACTGATTTTGGATCAATTTCCATAGGTGGACCAGCGATTCCAACAATTGGCATTATATGCGACAATTGTGGCTTTGTAAGTCAACATGCCATTGGGGTATTAGGGCTATTACCAAAAGAAAATACTAAAAGAGATGAGCCATCCAAATAATACAATTAAATCAGGCATTTCTGTTGATTTTAGTGATGAGCTGTCCAAGAACTTAACAATTCATAAGAATGTTAAACAAGAAATCATCATTACAACAGAAGATAAAATCAAATTGGTCCTTATAAAATCTAAGGAAATTTTGACATCGCAGAGAGATTGGTGGACCCCTTGTGGCTTGTTCATTTCGGTTATAACCACTCTAATCACTTCAAACTTTGAGGACTCATTGGGCTTAACAAAAGAATTATGGCATGCCCTATTTTTAGTACTTGCTTTTGTCAGTGGTGGTTGGTTAGTAAGAGCTACATATACATTTTTTAAAACCTCGGGACAAAACGATTTGGACAGTAATATTGAACAGATAAAACTCAAAGAGCAGGCAGAATGACACCTAACAGTAAATCAAACAAACGAACTTAGGATTTCAAGGGTATTTACGAGATTATCGCCATATCACATTTTAGGAGTACTCACCTTTGTTTTTCGGAATTAAAATTGTCGTAATGAGCCTTTCCACTGGCGAGAATTTTCTCATTTCGAAAAGACACTTAAGTTTGGCACTCAGCAATTGCTCATCGCACTTATAATTTGGGACATATCCGATAGCTATCAACCGTATTTGGGAAACATGCCTCATCGCGCAGTTAACAGTTGAATATTTGACCATTGAGCAAAAGGTTTTGGAACAATATTTTCGTATGTTTTGTCTAAATCTGTCTTAATTCATCTAATCTACTGTATCAAAGTGTACCAATTTGTTCGCCACTTTTTTCTTTAGAAATAATGTTTTTAATTTAGTCGCCAATGGGACCAAATACTGCGACACAAATCACCAATGAAATGCTCATGGAACAGTTGATGGAAATGAAATCGATGATCATGAATTTGCAGTCCGAAATGGAAAGCTTGAAGAATCCAGTGGATGATTTCACAACCAAATGGGTAAGCACTTCAGACGTCATGTCGATGCTTCGTGTGAGTCGCAGAACAATCGACAATTACATCAAAGCGGGCAAGCTCACCCCCACTCCGATTGGAAAGCGAAATTACTTCACCATCACCCAGGTAAAGGGATTGATGTATACGCCTCCAATTCCTAAAACCCGGTCCTTATATGACGAAGTTCAAATCATGATGCAACGCTTAGCACAAATTGAAGAAGCCGGCGAGAACTGGTAGATCACCATTTAATCAAACAATCCACCATTCAACAACTTTACCCTAAATAGGTATGTTTACTGCCATTTATTTGGGGTGTTATTGTATAATTTTGATTTGTGTAGAACTTGCGATTAATAAGCGAAGATGCATGTAAACAAATTAAGAAAAATAATAAAAGACAAACAATGAGTAATAAAAACAGATTTAATTCAATGCCACAAAATAAATCAGCTCTAAATCAAAAGCCAATTACTTCAACATTGCTTGACAAAATGGTTGACGGACGAGAGTTTGAAAGTTTACTCAACTATCAATACCACAACTTGAATTTTCTTTCAGAGCTAAGAAAAAGCATTGCAGAAATTAAGGCTTTACGTAGCAGACCAATTGTTTGCTATGTAGCAAATGTGGTTAAACCAAGTCCTGCAATTTCTATAGAAGACTCTGACGACCTTCCTTTTAATGAAATGATTGCATCTTTACCAGCCGACTGCAAAGAAATAGACATTGTATTAGTGACACCTGGAGGTTATGCACATCAGGTTGCTAAATTTGTAAATAAGCTTAGACCAAGATTTGAGAAAATCTCATTTATTTTACTCAACAAGACTATGAGTGCAGGGACTATTTTTATTATGGCAGGTGATGAAGTAATAATGTCAAATCAGTCTCAAATTGGACCTATTGACCCTCAAGTCAGAACAAAAACAGGAGAATTCGTTCCTGCACAAGCTATATTGACTTTAATAGACGACATTCGGACAAGAGGCGAAGAAACTATCAAAAAAGGAGGGAAACCATCATGGACGGATTTACAAATTTTAAACGGAATAGACCCGAAAGAAATCGGGAATGCTTTAAATGCTAGCAACTATTCAATTCAATTAGTTGAAGAATATTTGCATAACTTTAAATTCAAAAATTGGAACTTACATTCAGATGCTACAACACAAGTTACACCAGAAGAAAGAAAAAGTAGAGCCACCGAAATAGCGAAAATGCTTTGTGACCATAGTAAATGGAAAAATCATGGACATGCAATTACAAGAGAGGCTGCATGGGAGGTGTGTAAATTAAAAATCACGCATTCTGAAAGTATTGAAGGATTAGATAAAGCGATGAGAAGAATGTGGGCTCTATTTTACTGGGTATTTGAAAACACCCCAGTTGCAAAAGTTTTTCTATCAGAAAATTATAGCATAATGAGAGCATCAAATCAAAACGTTGAAAAAAAATAAGACATGGAAAACAAAAATGAATTATTGAAAAAATTAGGGTTTTCAGACAGCTATTTAAAATTTGTTACAGACAATTCTGAACAAAATGAAACAGAATTGCAACAAGTTGGTCAATTTGCATTTGACGTAATATCCGTTGACACCTCAGAAATTACTTATCCAGTAATTAAAAAGACGGAGGCACCAATAAATAGTTATGTAAACTAAGTGACAAGAATAACTGTGCCCAACAGCAGTTTAACATCAGCCGCTGCGCTGCCGACCGCCAAGCCGCGTAACGTTAAGCGTAATATTAAAAGACAGACCAGATGCTAAAAATTCATTTTATAAATGTTGGTAAAGGAAGCTGCACAGTTATTGATTTTCCAAGCGGACATCTAACAGTTGTCGACACTGACAATTCTAGAAATACAGAAGAAAACGACTTGACCGACCCAATTGATTTCATTAAAAAGCAATATCCCAATAGAGATATTTTCAGACTAATCATTA
>JACCDP010154086.1_pt1 | contig 10243 bp, 8 predicted proteins | sample 7445841 | NCBI WGS metagenome assembly JACCDP01 (sample SAMN15323441, study PRJNA562643) | freshwater metagenome | isolation source: river surface water | place: USA:Blue River Watershed | collected 2017-08-17
GACAACGGCAAGAGCCAGCGCAACATGGCACTGCAGTTCGACCTGCCCAATGGCGAGATCTGGCAGCACGGCAACATCAATGCACCGGTGTTCGGCGCGGCCACCCCGGCCCAGCTGCTCGGCCGCCTGCAGTCGCTGCAGCCCGATCCGGCCACCAAGGCCGCCGATCCCGCCAGGGTCAAGGCCTTTGCCGACGCCAACCCCGAGGTGCTGATCCAGGGCCGCTACTTCGCATCGCAGCCGGTGCCGGCCAGCTACGCCAGCGTCAACTACTGGGGCGTGCACGGCTTCACCTTCACCAACGCCGCCGGCCAGAAGACCGCGGGCAAGTGGATCTTCGAGCCTGTGGGCGGCGTGCAGGGCCTCACCGACGACCAGGCCAAGGAGAAGGGCGCGAACTTCCTGTTCGACGACCTGCGCGCCCGCGTGGCCGCCGGCCAGGTGGCCTTCAACTTCAACCTGGAAGTGGCGCAGCCGGGCGACAAGCTCGACAACGCCACCGTGCCGCTGCCCGAGGGCCGCCGCAAGGTGACGCTGGGCCAGCTCAAGGTGACCTCGGTATCGGCCGACGCGGCGGGCCCCTGCCTGACGATCAACTTCGACCCGAACCGCATGCCCAAGGGCGTGGAAGGCTCGGCCGACCCGATGCTGGCTGGCCGCACCGCACCGTACGTGCTGGGCCTGGGCCGCCGCCTGGGCGAAGGCGCCAAGCAGCAGTAAGCGCGCTCAGCGCACGCAGCGAAAGCCGATGTAGACCACCGCGGTCTGCGGCGGCTTGCCCTGCAGGTGGTCGGCGCGCATCTGCGCCGCGCCGTACCACCACGAGCCGCCGCGCGTGCGGCGCTCCTCGTTCCCGCGCGCCCCGGGGGGTTCATCGACCCACTCCCACGCATTCGCGCCCATGTCGTGCAGGCCGTTCACGCCCGCCGGCGTGGTGCCCGCCCGCGCATGACCAAAGCCGCGCAGCAGGTTCGCGCCGTGGCGGATGGCGCGCTGCTCGGCCTGCGGGCCGCAATCGCCGATGCACTGCGCGCCGGCCGTCGAGTCTCCGGTGGGGAAGGGATAGGTCTTGCCGCGCTGCAAGGGCGCGGGCGGGTTCTCGCGCTGCTCGGTGTAGGCCGCACTCACCCACTGCGCGTCGCTGGGCAGCCGCCCACCCGCCCAGCGGCAAAAGGCCTGCGCCTCGTCGAAGGTGATGTGCACCGCCGGCTCGTCATCGTGCGTCGGGTTGCGCTGGCCGGCGGGCACGCCGGACACACCGAACGGCGCCGACCACACCCAGCCCGGCTTGCGCGTCCAGCCCGCCTCGTACACCTCGCCACCGCCCGCGCGTTCGGCGCGCGTGACCGTGCCGGTGGCCTGCACGAAGCGGCGGAACTGGCCCACGGTGGTTTCGGTGCGCGCGATCTCGAAGGGGGGCAGGCTGCCGGCATTCGTGCCACCGCCTGCGATGCGCACCCAGTCGATGCCGCCCGGATTGGCGGGCGACGGTGCCGCCGATGCGGAGCCCGCCGACTGCGCCAGCGCATGCCCCGGCACATGCGACACCAGCGCCGCAACGCACAAGGCCGCTGCCTGCGATGCCACCGCGCCCAGGCGGTTGCGCTGCGGATGGAGGGGCAGGTTGATCAGGGTTTTCATGAGGGCGCTTGCCGGATCAGATGACAGATCTGCGATTGTCTGCGTGGCACACTGGCTGCATCCACCTCAGGAACGCAAAACCATGCTCACCCTGCGCACTTCTCCCGCCTCGCCGTTCGGCCGCAAGGTCAAGATGGCGCTGATCGTCACCGGGCTGATCGACCGCGTGCAGGCGGTCAACGCCGACACGGTGGACCCGAAGGACAGCATCCGCCAGCAGAACCCGCTGGGCAAGATTCCGGCGCTGGTGCTGGAAGACGGCAGCGCGGTGTACGACTCGCGCGTGATCGTCGACTGGATCGACGAGACCGAGGGCCGACACACGCTGATCCCCACCGGCGCGCAGCGCATCGCCGTGCTGCGCCAGCAGGCGCTGGCCGACGGGTTGATCGATGCGGCCATCCTGCAGGTGTACGAAAAGCGCTTTCGCCCGGCCGAGCACCATGTGCAGAGCTGGCTGGACCACCAGCAGGGCAAGGTGGAGCGAACGCTGGACTACATGGAGCAGCACCTGAGCACGCCGCGCAAGGGCACGCCGCACATTGGCGAGATCGCGCAGGCCGCCGCACTGGGCTACCTGGACTTCCGCTTTGCCGGCGCGTGGCGCGAGACGCACCCGAAGCTGATGATGTGGCTGGCCGACTTCGCGCACCACGTGCCCGCTTATGAGCAGACCACGCCGCACTGACTGACGCACGGAAGATGGCGCACGGATGATGAGCCTGCCTGCCTTCGGCCTGATTGCGGATTGCATTCGCGCGCATGCCCGCACCGCGCCGCAGCGGCCGGCACTGCGCGAGGGCACGCAGCACCTCAGCTATGCGCAGCTGGATGCAGCGATGGACCGCGTGGCTGCGACGCTGCAGCGCGATGGCCTGAAGCCCGGCGACGCGGTCGCGATCTGCGCCGGCAATTCGGTGGATGCGGCGGTGATCTTTCTTGGCGCGCTGCGCGCCGGTGTGGTGGTGGCGCCGCTGGCCCCGGGCGCCGGTGCCGCCAGCCTGGCACGCATGGCCGACGACGCCGAAGCAAAGCTGCTGTTTGCCGATGAGTCGCTCGACGATGGTACGGTCGAAGCCGCGATGAAGGCGCAGCGTACCGGCCACATGAGCCTGCCGCGCATCGCCATCGGTCCGAACCGCGCGCACTCACCGGGCCGCTCGCTCGAATCGTGGCTGGCCCCTGCGGGTGCCACACCGCGCGCGGTGAAGATCGCCCCCGGCGCGCCCTTCAACATCATCTACTCGTCGGGCACCACCGGCGAGCCCAAGGGCATCGTGCAGCCGCACAGCATGCGCTGGGCCCATGTGTCGCGCGCCAGCCGCTATGGCTACGGGCCGCGCACGGTGACGCTGCTGTCCACGCCGCTGTATTCCAACACCACGCTGGTGGTGTTCTTCCCGACACTTGCCTTCGGTGGCTGCGTGGCGCTGATGCGCAAGTTCGACGCGCGTGGCTACCTGGAACTGGCCGAGCAGCTGCGCGTGACGCATACCATGCTGGTGCCGGTGCAGTACCGCCGCATCATGGCGCTGCCCGAGTTTGACGGCTTTGACCTGTCGTCGTTCGAGGTGAAGTTCTCGACCAGTGCGCCGTTCGGCGCCGAGCTCAAGGCCGATGTGCTGCAGCGCTGGCCCGGCGGCCTGGTGGAGTTCTACGGCATGACCGAAGGCGGCGGCACCTGCATCCTGGAGGCGCATCTGCACCCCGCCAAGCTGCACACCGTGGGCCAGCCCGCCGAGGGCCACGACATCCGCCTGATCGACGAGCAGGGCCGCGAAGTGCGCGCCGGTGAGGCGGGCGAGGTGGTGGGCCACTCGGGCGGCATGATGGTGGGCTACCACCGCCAGCCCGCCAAGACGCGCGAAGCCGAATGGTTTGCGCCCGACGGCAAGCGCTTCATCCGCACCGGCGACGTCGGCCGCTTTGATGCGGAGGGCTTCCTCACGCTGTTCGACCGCCGCAAGGACATGATCATTTCCGGCGGCTTCAACATCTACCCGAGCGACCTGGAGGCAGTGCTGCGCCAGCACCCCGCGGTGGACGATGTGTCGGTGGTGGGCGTGCCCAGCGACGAGTGGGGCGAGACGCCGGTGGCCTTTGTGGTGCGCAAGGCCAGTGACAACACTGATGCCGACACCCTGCGCCAGTGGGCGAACGCGCGGGTAGGCAAGACGCAGCGCCTGAGTGGCCTGCGCTTCATCGGCGAGCTGCCTCGCAGCGCGATCGGCAAGGTGCTCAAGCGCGAGTTGCGCGAGCTGTGGGCCCTTCAGCGCGGCTGATGCGCATCACGCGCAAGCACTGAGGCAGCGCGCGGCCTGCTGCGCCGCCACCACGCCTTCATCGGTGGGCACCACCCACAGCTCCACCGCGCTGCCGGCGGCATGGATGGCGCGCACTGCGTCGCCGGTGGCCGCACGGTTGGCCGCTTCGTCGATACGCACACCCAGCCACTGCAGACGCTGCGCCACATCGCTGCGCAGCGGGGCGTCGTGCTCGCCGATGCCACCGCTGAAGGCGATCACTTCCAGCCCCTGCAGCACGGCGGCCACTGCGCCGCACTCGCGCACGATGCGGTGGGTGAACAGGTCGATGGCGAGCTGCGCGCGTTCATGGCCACCGGCAGCGGCCTCGCGCAGGCGGCGCATGTCGGCGCTCAGGCCTGACACACCGAGCAGCCCGCTTTCGCGGTACAGCAGCCGCTCGATGCGCTCGCGCGTCCAGCCCTGCTCCATCAGCCACAGCAGCACGCCGGGGTCGAGCGCGCCGCTGCGCGTGCCCATCATCAGGCCGTCCAGCGCAGAAAAGCCCATCGAGCTGGTGCGGCTCTCGCCGCCGATCGCGCCGCACAGGCTGGCGCCGTTACCCAGGTGCGCCATCAAGAGGCGGCCCAGCGCACGCGGCGTGTGCTGCCGCAGCGTCTGCGCGATGAACTGGTAGGACAGGCCATGAAAGCCGTAGCGCCGCACGCCCTGCGCATGCAGCGCATCGGGCAGGGCAAAGCGCTGCTCCAGCGCGGACTGCGTGGCGTGGAAGGCGGTATCGAAGCAGGCCACCTGCGGCACAGCAGGCCACGCCTGACGCAACAGGTCGATACCGGCCAGGTTGTGGGGCTGGTGCAGCGGTGCCAGGCTTTGCAGCGTGCGCAGTTGCGCCAGCACCGCGTCATCCACGCGCACTGCCGAGCGGAACTGCGCGCCGCCGTGCACTACGCGGTGCGACACCGCGCGCACCGGTACCTGCGCGTGCTGCGCGATCAGCGATTGCAACTTTGCGAGGGCTGCTTGATGAAGATGGATCGCACCTGAACTTGCGCCACAACTTTCGCCTGTATCCGAGGCCAGCACGCCAGACGATGCCGTGGCCGCCCCGGGCACGCGACAGCGCCACGCGGGCTGGCCCTGCGGCTCCAGGCCTTCGATCGCACCGACCAGCAGCGTGCGGCCGATGCCTGCGCCGCCATCCCATGCATGCAGCGAGAACTTGAGCGAGGAAGAGCCCGCGTTGACCGACAGAATCGCCATCGCTCAAGCCGGGCCGGCAGCGCCTGCGGCCCGCTGCGCGAGCTGCTCGCGGCGGATCGGGTCATCGCGCAGGTGCAGCGCAAGCATGACCGCCAGCACGGCCGACGCCACACGGGTGTTGGCGCTGTCGGCGCGGCTGGTCAGCGCGATCGGCACGCGCGCGCCCACCACGATGCCGGCACCCATCGCGCCGGCCAGGTACTCGAGCTGCTTGGCCAGCATGTTGCCGGCCTCGATGTCGGGCACCACCAGGATGTCGGCGTCACCTGCCACCGGCGAGTGGATGCCCTTGATCTCGGCGGCGCGCGCAGAGATCGCGTTGTCAAAGGCCAGCGGGCCATCCAGCAGGCCGCCGGTGATCTGACCGCGATCGGCCATCTTGCACAGCGCTGCCGCGTCCAGCGTGGAGGGCATGGCCGGGTTCACCGTCTCTACCGCAGCCAGCAGGGCCACCTTGGGTTGCGCCACGCCCAGCAGGTGCGCCAGGTCGATCGCGTTGCGCACGATGTCGGCCTTGTCGGCCAGCGTGGGCGCGATGTTCAGCGCCGCATCGGTCACCATCAGCGGCTTGGGGTACAGCGGCACGTCGAAGCGGAACACATGCGACATGCGCCGCCCGGTGCGCAGGCCTGGCTGGGCCAGCACCGCACTCAGCAGCTCGTCGCTGTGCAGGCTGCCCTTCACCAGGATCTCGACCTCGCCACGCACCGCCATCAGCGCCGCGCGCTCGGCGGCCGCATGGCTGTGCGGCACGTCCACGATCTCGGCGCCCTGCAGCGAGAGGCCGGCGTCGTGCGCCACCGACTGGATGCGTGCGCGCGGCCCGACCAGCACCGGCACGATCAGCCCGGCAGCCGCAGCGTCCAGCGCGCCTTGCAGCGAGCTGGCGTCGCAGGGGTGCACCACCGCGCAGCGCAGTGCAGGCACGCCCGCCACCCGTTGCAGCAGCGCGGCCAGCCGCGCCTGCTCGTCAAACGGTGCCAGCGTCGATGACGCGTGGCCAGCGGGCACGCCAGAAGCGGGCGAAGTGGGCATGCGCGAAATCTTACGCCGCGCAGGCCCGCGCACGTCTGATCTGGCGCGCGATCTGGTGCGTGATCGCGTGCGGTGCCTCAGTCGAGCTTGGCGCCCGAGGCCTTCACCACCTGCGCCATGCGCTGGAAGTCCGCCGCCAGCAGCCTGGAGAAGTCGGCGTTGGACATCGCGCGCGGCTCGATGCCCTGCTTGTCCAGCCGCTCCAGGATGACCGGGTCGCGCAGCAGCCGCGCCACCGCGTCGTTGATGCGGTTGGCCGCCGCCGCAGGCGTGGCGGCCGGGCCGAGGAAGCCGAACCACGAATCGAATTCATAGCCGGGCAGGCCGCTTTCTGCGATGGTCGGCAACTCGGGCAGGTACTTGCTGCGCTTGAGCGAGGTCACGCCCAGCAGGCGCAGGCGCGAGTCCTTGGCGAAGGCCAGCGCACCGATGGTGGCGGCAATCACCGCCTGCGCGCGGCCCGAGATCACCTCGTTGATGGCTTCGCCGGTGGCCTTCAGCGGCACATGCACCACATCGATGCCCGCCAGGCCGCAGAAGTAGGCCATGGCCAGGTGCGTGGCGCTGCCCACGCCGGCGGTGGCGTAGTTCATCTTGCCGGGGTTGGCCTTGGCGTGGCGGATGAACTCGGCCGCGGTGCGCGCCGGCACATCGGGGTGAATCATCATCACGTAGCTGGCGTTGCCGATGTGCGCATAGGGCACAAAGTCCTTCTGCGGGTCGTAGGCCAGCTTGTTGTACAGCGAGCCCGCGATGTTGTGGCTGGCCGCGGCCATCACCATCGCTGTGCCGTCGGCATCCATCTTGGCCACCTGACCGGTGCCCACCGTGCCGCCGGCGCCGGCGCGGTTCTCGACAATGACCGTCTGGCCCAGCGCAGCCGCAAACTCGGTGGAGATCGAGCGCGCCAGGATGTCCTGCACGCCGCCGGCCGCAAACGGCACCACGATGCGCACCGTCTTGCCCTGCTGCGCCTGCACCGGCAAGCCCAGCGAGGACAGCGCGGCACCGGCCAGGCCCGCGGTGATGAGCTGGCGGCGCGGCAGGCGCGCGGCGGTGTCGTGGTCAATGAAGGGCAGGGTGGTGCGGTCGTTCATGGCAGTCCTTGTTGTGGTGTGGGGTGATGTGGAGTGATGTGGTGGGTGTGGATGGCACCGGCGGCGCGCTCAGGCCGCCTGCACGCACAGATGGTCGGCCAGGCGGCGCATGAAGCGCTCGCACCAGGCGAGCTGCTCGATGGTGATCCACTCGTTGGGCTGGTGCGCCTGCGCGATGTGGCCCGGGCCGCAGACGATGGTGGGCACGCCGGCCTGATGGAACAGCGCCGCCTCGGTGCCAAAGGACACCTTGCCCACGCCTTGCGACGGGTCGAGCCCGGCGCAGTCGAAGCACAGTTGGGCGATGTCGCTGTCGGGTGCGGTGGCAAAGCCGGGCAGCACCGAGCGCAGTTCATGCTGGATGCCGGTGTCGGGTGCCACCGCCTGCATGGCCGGCACCAGGCTGTCGGCAAAGGCCTTGGCGCGTGCGAACAGCGCCTCGGGCGCGTCGAGGTGATGGTGGCGGATCTCCCACAGCACCTCGCAGTCGCGCGGGATGATGTTGAGCGCGGTGCCGCCGTGAATCACGCCGGTGTGGATGGTGGTGTGCGGCACGTCGTAGATCGGATCGAACGGGCCCTGGGCCACCAGCTCGCGGTGCATGGCCTTGAGGTTCGCGACGAATTCGCAGGCGATCTCCACCGCGTTGACGCCCAGCGGCGTGAGCGACGAATGCGCCTCGAAGCCGCGCACCGTGGTGCGGTAGGCGTGCTTGCCCTTGTGCGCAATCACCACCTGCATGCCGGTGGGCTCACCCACGACGCAGCCGGCCGGCTTGTAGCCCTGCGCCACCATGTCGGCGATCAGGCGGCGCACGCCGATGCAGCCCACCTCTTCGTCATAGCTGTAGGCCAGGTGCACCGGGCGCTTGAGCTTGCGGCGCATCAGCTCGGGCACCATCATCAGCGCGGTGGCGCCGAAGCCCTTCATGTCGGTGACGCCGCGGCCGTACAGGCGGCCGTCCTTGTGCACCACAGTGAAGGGGTCGGTGTCCCAGGGCTGGCCATCGATCGGCACCACATCGGTGTGACCCGACAGCACCAGGCCGCCCACCTTGCTTTCGCCGTCGTGCGCCGGCAGCGTGGCCCACAGGTTGCACTTCTTGCCGCTGTCGTCATAGGTACGGCGGATGTCGGTGACGCCGAGCGCGCGCAGGTGCGCCTCGGTCCAGTCGATCAGCGGCAGGTTGCTGTCACGCGAGACGGTGGCAAAGCCCACCCACTTCTCGATCAGGGGCAGGGCAGCCAGGTCGGACAGCGCGACGGCCGAAAGTTCTGCAGGAGACAGGGATGCGTTCATGAAACCACTCCGTGCCGGCCGCGGGTGGCTGGCAAGCCTTGCATGGTAAGCGCAACCCCGTGACAGGCACCATCGCCTACGATGCAAACCCGAGTGCGCCGCCCCACCCTGAACTTTCCCTGTGCCCACCCCTAAAGCCCCTGCTGCCCCTGCCACCCTTGCTGCTCCTGCTGCCCTTGCCACCCCTTCGGCCGTGACGGTTGCGGTGATCGGCGGCGGCCCGGCCGGACTGATGGCCGCCGAGGTGCTGAGCGCGGCCGGCGTGCCGGTGGACCTGTTTGATGCCATGCCCTCGGTCGGCCGCAAGTTCCTGCTGGCCGGCAAGGGCGGGCTGAACCTCACGCATTCGGAGGACGCGGCGCGTTTTGTGCAGCGCTACGGCGCGCGGGCCACCGAAGTCGGCGCCTGGCTGCACCACATGGACGCCGAAGCGGTGCGCGCATGGGCGCGCGGGCTGGGCGTGGACACCTTTGTCGGCACCTCGGGCCGCGTCTTCCCCACTGACCTGAAGGCGGCACCGCTGCTGCGTACGTGGATGCATCGACTGCGTCATCCCGCAGCAAGCAGCGCAGCACCCGGTGCGCCACCTGCAGCGCCAGTGCGCTTTCACATGCGGCACCGCTGGGTGGGCTGGGGCAGCGAGCACCACGCGCCCGCACTGGTCTTCCACACGCCACACGGCCCGGCGCAGGTGCAGGCCCGCGCGGTGGTGCTGGCCCTGGGCGGCGCCAGCTGGGCGCGGCTGGGCAGCGACGGCGCCTGGGTGCCGTGGCTTCAGTCACGCGGGATCGATGTGGCACCGCTCCAGCCAGCGAACTGCGGCTTTGACCTGCACGGCGGCTGGAGCGAACACTTTCGCGAGCGCTTTGCCGGCCAGCCCTTCAAGACGGTGGCGCTGCAGTTCACCGACGCGCGCGGCCAAGCGTGGCAGCGCAAGGGCGAGTTCGTGGCCACCGCCACAGGCATCGAGGGCAGCCTGGTCTACGCGGCGTCGGGGGCGCTGCGTGATGCGATCGAGCGCCACGGCAGCGTCACGGTGCACATCGACCTGCTGCCCGACCTGAGCGCCGAGCGTGTGCTGCAGGAGGTGCGCCACCCGCGCGGCGCCCGCAGCCTGTCCAGCCACCTGAAGAGCCGGCTGCACCTGCACGGCATCAAGATGGCGCTGCTGACCGAGGTGCTGCCCAAGGAAGCGATGGCCGACCCGGTGCGTCTGGCGCAGACCATCAAGGCCGCACCGTTGGTGCTGGGTGCCGCGCGCCCGATCGACGAGGCGATCAGCAGCGCAGGCGGCGTGCGGCTGGAGGCGCTCACGCCCGAGTTGATGCTCACAACCCACCCCGGCGTCTTTTGCGCAGGCGAGATGCTCGACTGGGAAGCGCCGACCGGTGGCTATCTGCTGACCGCCTGCCTGGCCAGCGGTCAGTGTGCCGGCCGAGGCGTGCTGGCGTGGCTGCGCGATGGCGCAGGAAGAGCGCCGCGCGATTAACGCAGGCTGATGGTGCGCCAGCCCTGCTGTTGCGCATGCGCGAGCAGCTTCGCATCGGGGTCGACCGCCACCGGCTCATGCACCGCCTGCAGCAGCGGCAGGTCGTTGATCGAGTCGCTGTAGGCGGTGGTGTGCGCAAACGCGCCGAAGGCCTGCCC
>JACCDP010009187.1_pt1 | contig 10242 bp, 11 predicted proteins | sample 7445841 | NCBI WGS metagenome assembly JACCDP01 (sample SAMN15323441, study PRJNA562643) | freshwater metagenome | isolation source: river surface water | place: USA:Blue River Watershed | collected 2017-08-17
CACGACCGCTGGCGCTACCCATCATGTCTGCGGAAAATTCCTGATCACGGAAGACCGTGAGTCCCTCTTTTAGCGACAACTGAAACCAGTCACGGCAGGTGACGCGATTACCTGTCCAGTTGTGGAAGTACTCATGCGCAACGACGGATTCGATGTTGCCGTAATCTGCATCAGTTGCGATACGTGGATTGGCGAGCACGTATTTGGTGTTGAAAATATTCAGACCTTTGTTTTCCATCGCGCCCATGTTGAAGTCACTCACGGCCACGATCATGAAGCGGTCGAGATCCAGTTCAAGTCCGAATCGCTCTTCATCCCAGCGTATGCTTTTGACCAGCGACTCCATAGCATGCGAGGTCTTGTCGAGATTGCCGTCTTCCACCCACACTTGCAGCAGCACTTCCCGGCCCGACTGCACACGCAGCGTTTGTTCTTCGCACACCAGTTGGCCGGCGACCAGCGCAAACAAATATGAAGGCTTGCGAAACGGGTCTTCCCACAAGGCGTAATGACGACCATCGCCAATATCGCCCTGCTCAATCAGATTGCCATTGGAAAGAAGTACCGGATACTTGGCCTTGTCAGCGCGCAGCATGACGCGGTATTTCGCCATCACATCGGGTCGATCAGGAAAATAAGTGATCTTCCGGAAGCCTTCAGCTTCGCATTGGGTGAAAAAATTATCATTCGAAACGTACAAGCCCATCAGCGAGGTGTTGCGATCGGGATGAATGAGTGTCTCGATTTCCAGCGTGACTTCATCAGGCGCGTTGTCGATGATCAGATTGCTCCCCGACAGGCGGTAATCGCGTTTGCCTAGTGTGCGGCCATTCATTCGCAAAGCAACCAGCGTCAGGTCTTCACCAAAAAGCACCAGTTCACGCGATTGCACTTCGGTATTGCGCCGCAGCACACTGCGCGCTGCAACGCGCGTGGCTGTCGGATCGAGATCAAAACCAATGTCGATGGTGTCGACCCAGAAAGTGGGTGGCGAGTATTCGAGCCGGTGAATGGCAGCAGCAGTGTCGGTACGCATGAGTTAGAAAAGAAGGCCAGTCGGTCGTAAAGCTGCATTTTACCAAGGGAGACGCCGGACGATTGCCCGCTTGATGGCAAGCCAATCTTGCTTTGATTCAGCCCAGGGATCTGCGCTCGCAAGTGTCGACAGACCGTATGCAGTAAACCATAATCTATGAGAACCTAATGCTTGTGCGTCGACGTGTGCGGAATTGAATTTGACCAAACCATCATGAGATTTGTCGCCTTCCTCATCAGCGCCCTGTGCTTGCTGCTCACTGGCTGCGCCAGCAAGATACGCAGCGAGGTGACCGCGTTTCACCAATGGCCTGCCGCCATGGCGGAAAAAACCTTCAGCTTTGTCCACAAAGAAGGCGAGCCTCCAGGGCTGGAACTTCAGAGCTATGAAAATCTGATTCGCACTGAACTAATCAAACAGGGATTGCGCGAAGCAGTCGCTGGACAAGAAGCAGCGCTGTCAGTGAGCTTTAATGCGATGGCCAGTGCAAAAGATGTCCGCGTCGTCGAGACGGTGCTGGTCGATTCCTGGTCAGGCATGCCTTGGTACGGTCCGGGCTATTACTCGCCTTACTGGGGAGGATGGCCTGGCTATTCTTCGGTCTACGGCCCTTTCGGTTCCGGGATGCCCGTCGCACGCGAACAGGAACGTCGTTACTCCGTGTTTTATCGGGAACTGAAGTTAAAGATCAATGATGCGCGCGCAGGTCAGCCACTCTACGAAGTCACGGTACGCAGCGAGGGCAAGGAAGGCAATCTGGCCAAGATCATGCCGTATCTCGTGCGCAGCGCCTTTGCCGACTTTCCGGGCAAAAGCGGCACACCACGCGTCATTGAAATGAAAATCGATGACACGCCCTGACGAGGCGCGCCTGCGCTTACGTCACGTAAGCCACCGATGCCCAGGTAATCAGCCCAAGTAACATCACCGCAGCAGCAAGCACGATCAGGAGTCTGCCGAAATGTGGACCGTGATCAGTACCCGACGGTTGCTCGTCGGGATGCTGCATCGGGTTGTCCTGCTCGTTATTTTCTTGCATCGAAATTTCTCAGGGCAGCAAGATCGTCGAGCCTGTGGTCTTGCGGGCTTCCAGATCGCGGTGTGCCTGTTGTACGTCACTCAATGCATAACGCTGATTGATCTCTATTTTTACTTTGCCGCTCTCGACCATACGGAACAAATCGGCGGCCATGGCTTCGAGATCGCTGCGTTTCGCTGCATACGCAAAGAGTGTTGGACGCGTAATGAAAAGCGATCCGCGCGAAGCGAGTTCATTGAGCGAAAACGGCGGCACGGGTCCGGAGGCAGAGCCATAACTCACCATCGTTCCCAAGGGCGAGAGACAATCCAGGGAGCCGATGAAGGTGTCATCGCCTATCGAGTCATACACCACGGGCACACCCTTGCCTCCAGTGATTTCCTTGACGCGTTCAACAAAATTTTCCTTGTTGTAGTTGATGATGTGAGTGCAGCCATGCGCCTTCGCCAGCTCACCTTTTTCATCCGAGCCAACGGTACCGATCATGGTTACGCCCAGCGCACGCGCCCACTGACAGGCGATCAGGCCCACGCCACCCGCCGCGGCGTGAAACAGTATGGTCTCGCCCCCTTTGAGCGGGAAAGTACGATGAAACAGGTACTGCACCGTCAAACCCTGCAGCATCATCGCCGCAGCCATCTCGAAACTGATCGCGTCAGGCAGTTTGACCAGCGCCTCTGCAGGCATCACACGAGCTTCAGCGTAAGCACCCGGCGGACGTGTCGCATAGGCGACGCGATCGCCCTCTTTCACATGCGTGACATTCGCGCCAACAGCTTCGATCACGCCAGCGCCTTCCATACCCAAGCCAGCCGGCAGCGTCTGCGGATACAGGCCGGTACGGAAATAAACGTCGATGTAATTGAGGCCAATCGCGTGATGACGAATTCGGACTTCGCCGGGACCTGGTTCACCCACCTCGACGTCAACATAGGACATCACCTCGGGACCGCCGTTGCTGAAACACCGTATTGCTTTTGTCATGACTGTACCTGCCTGAAAATTGATTGAACGATAAAACACGAATGATAACTTCAAACTGCGCCGGCTCAGACCCTGCCGGTATGCTTGCTTGCGGCATTTGGCCGGGGCTTTATGTCTTCTTTCGGGATAACAGATAAATCCCCGCCAATACCAGCGCCGTCCCCGCCAGCTGTATCCCGGCAATCGGCTCCTGCAATAGCCATGCGGCCAAAAACAAGGTGGACACGGGCCCGGCCATGCCTGCCAGAGATGCCACCGGCGCACCGACCCGGGCGATCGCCATCATGGTCAGAAAAACGGGCAGCACAGTGCAAAAAACGGCATTGATCACGGAAAGACCATAGACCTCTGCCGGCTGCAGGAGCAAGGCAGGTGGTCGCAACAGCAAAAACTGCGCAACGGATGCCAGTGCAGACACGCACATGACATAGGACACCAGCCGCAAAGTTCCAACACGCTGCACAAGCTCACCCGAGAACAGCAAATACATGGCATAACTCAGCGCGCTGCCCAGCACGAAAGCCCCGCCCACCAGCACGTTGGTCCCGCCCAGACGGACATCATGAACAAAAACCAGAATCGTACCGCCATAGCAGATGGCCAGCGCCAGCCACTCGATTGAACTGACCCGTTTTTTAAGCAAAAACACGGACATCAGCAAAACGAAGGATGGCGTGAGAAACAAGATCAGTCGCTCAAGACCGGCGGAAATATACGCCAGCCCAATAAAATCCAGATAGCTCGACAGGTAGTAACCCAGCAAACCCAGCTGCACAATGCGCCAGCGATCTGCCATCGCCAGCGGCGCCTGACGCTTCATCTGCACCAGCGCAATGATGCCGAACGCGGGCAACGAGAACAGCATGCGAAAAGCCAGCACCGTCATCGCATCCACCTGATGACGGTAGAGCAACTTGACCACGATCGCTTTACCCGAGAACAGCACGGCGCCAATCAGCGCCATTGCCAATCCAATAAGAAACCACCGGCGCTGCGCATGCGGTTGGTCAATCGGAGGGGCGCTGGAGGACATGAAATCGGCGAACAAGTAAAGGCAAGTGAAAGGTCTGCAAGGATTCTACTGGCGGTACCGTGGAACGGCCTTTGGCATTGGCGAAGCCGTCATTTGCGCCGGGTTTTCGGACAGGCCGGTATGGTAAAATTCGCGCCCTGTTCATCCGCCTGCACAGGCGATAAAACTGTCTCCGCAAGCGCCTCCCGGCGTACTGCACCAATTGCAAGGCAAGTAACGAAATCCGGAAAGAAAGCACATGGCAGGACATAGCAAATGGGCCAATATCAAGCACAAAAAAGCCGCGACTGATGCAAAGCGCGGCAAGATCTGGACCCGGCTGATCAAGGAAATTACTGTCGCTGCCCGCATGGGTGGTGGTGACATCGCCAGCAACCCCCGTCTGCGTCTGGCCGTCGACAAAGCGGCGGATGCCAATATGCCCAAGGACAACGTGACCCGCGCCATCCAGCGCGGCACTGGCGGCCTGGAAGGCGTGAACTACGAAGAGATTCGTTACGAAGGCTACGGCCTGAATGGCGCCGCCATCATCGTTGACTGCATGACAGACAACCGCGTGCGCACGGTAGCCGAAGTCAGGCATGCGTTTTCCAAGTACGGTGGCAACATGGGCACAGAAGGTTCGGTGGCTTTTCTGTTCAAGCATTGCGGACAGTTGATGTTTGCGCCCGGCACAAACGAAGATGCGCTGATGGAAGCCGCGCTTGAAGCCGGGGCGGATGATGTGATTGCTGATGATGAAGGTGGCTTTGAAGTTCTCTGTGACCCGCAGATTTTTTCAAATTTGCGTGAAACTTTGGAAAAGGCAGGCTTCAAACCCGAAGTAGCCGAGGTCACCATGAAGCCATCAACGCATACGGAATTCACCGGCGACGATGCAGTGAAAATGCAGAAGCTGCTGGATGCCCTGGAAAACCTCGACGATGTGCAAGAGGTTTACACCAATGCAGTCATGGAAGACTGAGAGTCGTTATCACAATGCCGCTGACACAACACACTAACCTGAAGCTTTCATGAAAATTCTTGTTGTAGGCTCTGGTGGCCGCGAACACGCACTGGCCTGGAAGCTGGCGCAATCCAAGCGCATACAAATCGTGCTGGTCGCGCCGGGTAATGGCGGCACAGCACTTGATGCGCGCATGAAGAATGTCGCCATCACCGACCCTGTAGCGCTCGCCGATTTCGCGCAACAGGAGCAGGTCGCGCTCACGGTCGTCGGCCCGGAGGCGCCGCTAGCCGCTGGCATCGTGGACACCTTCCGCGAGCGTGGCATGAAGATTTTCGGCCCAACTCGCAAGGCAGCGCAGCTGGAAAGCTCGAAGGACTTTGCCAAGGCCTTCATGGAACGCCATGGCATACCCACGGCGCGTTATCAGACTTTTGCGGATGCCGCTGCCGCACATCGCTACATTGACGAGCAAGGTGCACCTATCGTCGTCAAGGCTGATGGCCTGGCCGCTGGCAAAGGTGTGGTGGTCGCAATGACGCTGGAAGAAGCTCACGGTGCCATCGACATGATGTTGTCTGACAATCGCTTTGGTGATGCTGGCGCGCGTGTGGTGGTGGAAGAATTTCTCGAGGGCGAAGAAGCCAGTTTCATCGTCATGGTTGACGGTAAAAACATTCTGCCACTGGCCACCAGTCAGGACCACAAGCGTTTACTGGACAATGACCAGGGCCCGAATACCGGCGGCATGGGTGCCTACTCACCTGCGCCCATCGTCACACCGCAACTGCATGCGCGCGTGATGCGCGAAATTATTCAACCTACCGTGCAAGGCATGGCGAAAGATGGCATCCCTTACACGGGCTTTCTGTATGCGGGCCTGATGATTGATGCCGAAGGCAATCCCAAAACGCTGGAATTCAATTGCCGCATGGGTGACCCGGAGACCCAGCCCATCATGGCGCGCCTGAAAACCGATCTGGTCGCGGTCATGGAACATGCCGTTGCGGGCACACTCAACGACATCGAGCTCGACTGGGACAGGCGCACTGCCTTAGGCGTGGTCATGGCTGCAAGCGGTTACCCGGATGCGCCGCGCAAAAATGATGTGATCACGGGCATTCCCGAAGAAACCGAAGACAGCATGACTTTCCATGCGGGGACAGTACTGGAAAACAAAACACTCACAACTCAGGGCGGACGTGTTTTATGCGTGGTGGGTCTCGGTGACAGCGTTAGGGTCGCTCAGAAACATGCGTATGAAGCGCTGGACAAAATTCAATTCGACGGCATGCAGTTTCGCCGCGATATCGGTTGGCGTGCGCTGAAACGACCGGCCTGAACACCACAAGAAAACAAAAGGAAAATCCATGAACACGCCCGATACGAATGCCGTCAGGACCTGGCTTCTGTCGCTGCAAGAGCGCATCGTGTCTGCGGTTGAAGCTGTCGATGGTCGGCAATTCATACGCGACAGCTGGGAACGGCCCGAGGGTGGTGGCGGTATTTCGCGTTTGATTGAAGAAGGCAATGTGCTTGAACGCGGTGGCGTGGGTTTTTCCCATGTCAAAGGCAGCAGCCTGCCGCCTTCGGCTGCAGCCAATCGCCCGGAAGTCGCTGGACATCTCTGGGAAGCGATGGGTGTGTCACTGGTTTTTCATCCTCGTAATCCGTATGCGCCGACGGTACATATGAACGTGCGCTTTTTCACCACAACGGGTGACGGCAATCAACGTGTATGGTGGTTTGGCGGCGGCATGGATCTGACGCCTTACTATGGCTTCGAAGAAGATGCGCAGCACTTCCATCAAACCTGTCGCAATGCTCTGGAACCATTTGGCAGCGAACTGCATCCTCGCTTCAAGCAATGGTGCGATGAGTACTTCTATCTCAAGCATCGCAAGGAAGCGCGTGGTGTTGGCGGTGTGTTCTTTGATGATTTCAATGCCGCCGGCTTCGAGAAGAGCTTTGCAATGACACAAAGTGTTGGCGATCATTTTATAGATGCCTACCTGCCGATTCTGAAACGCCGCAAGGATATTGCGTATGGCGAGCGCGAACGCGATTTTCAGGCTTATCGTCGTGGCCGTTATGTGGAATTCAATCTCGTCTTCGACCGTGGCACTTTGTTTGGCCTGCAGTCAGGTGGTCGCACTGAATCCATCCTGATGTCGCTGCCACCTATCGTCAAATGGCGCTACGACTGGCAGCCTGAGGCTGGCTCGCCTGAAGCGAAACTCTATACCGATTTCCTGCCGCATCGTGACTGGCTGGCTGCATGAGTGTGCGCAGCGTGCTGCTGCTGGGCGGTAGCTTCGATCCGGTACATTCGGGTCATGTCGGACTGGCACGCTACTTTTGCACCCTGCTGCACCCTGACGAACTGCGACTGATACCCAGTGGTCGGCCCTGGCAAAAGCCGGACATGGTCACACCGGCCGTGCATCGCGTCGCCATGCTGCATGCGGCCTTCGATGGCTGGCCTACGCCGATTTGTATCGATGAACAGGAAATCCGGCGCGAGGGCCCAAGCTACATGATCGACACCTTGCGTTCGCTTCGTAGCGAGCTCGGCCGCGATGTGTCCCTGGCGCTCATCATGGGTGCAGACCAGCTGGTCAACTTGCACACTTGGCGCGACTGGGCTGCCTTGTTTGATGAATCCCATCTGTGCATTGCATCGCGCCCGGGTTTCACGACCGATAACGCCGCCTTGGACAAAGCAGTCGCGACACAAATCACCCGCCGGCTGGCCAGCGCAGACCAATTGAGGCAAACACCTTCGGGTCTGGTCTGCATCGCAACACAGCTGGCGCTGGATGTATCGTCGACCACGATACGCGCGGCAATGGCAGGGGCGGGCGACGCTACCGACCTGCTTCCAGCGCCAGTGCTAGACTATATTCAACAACATCACCTTTACCAGACCCATTAATGGACATCAAAAAATTGCAGAGCATCGTTGTCAACGCACTCGAGGATGTAAAAGCGCAGGACATCCGCATCTTCGATACCAGCCAACTGACGAGCATGTTTGACCGCATCGCGATCGCTTCCGGTACCTCAAACCGTCAAACGAAAGCCTTGGCGGCTTCTGTGCGCGACTCGGTCAAGGCGGCCGGCGGCCAAATCATCAGCATGGAAGGTGAAGGCACCGGAGAGTGGGTATTGGTCGATCTGGGCGATATGGTGGTCCACATCATGCAGCCCGCCATACGTGCTTACTATCGCCTCGAAGAATTGTGGGGCGAGAAAGAGATCAAGCTTGGCGCCGCAACACGGTCGGCGACGACGGCGAAGAAAACGCTGATCAAAGCTTCGTCACACATCACCAAGACGCCAGCCAAAAAAACTTCGGGCACCAAAGCCGTAGAGAAAAAAGCTGCACCTGAAAAAATACCCGCGAAAAAAACAGTGGCAAGCAAGACACCTGCCAAAAAAACTGCCGCTAAAAAAGCCATCATTAAAAAAGTCGTCGCAAAAAAAACAACACCGAAAAAATCAGCGGCCAAAAAAGCACCTGCCCGAAAAACCTCCGCCAGTCGGTCCGGCACAGGTCGCCGCACAACGACCAAGTCCGGCAGCTGATTCCTGCCCATGCAACTCATCGTTGCAGCTGTCGGTCACAAAATGCCTGCCTGGATTGAGGCAGGATTTCAGGAATATGCGAAGCGCATGCCGCCGGAATGCAGGCTGGCACTGAAAGAAATCAAGCCTGTTGAGCGTTCATCAAGCCGCAGTGCGGAAACCGTGATGGCGCAGGAGCGGCAGCGCATTGAGGCAGTGCTGCCCAAAGGGGGTCATGTGATCGCGCTCGATGAGCATGGGCGAGATCTGACAACACTGCAGTTATCGCAACATCTGACACTATGGCAACAGCAAGGCGGGGATGTTACATTCGTCATCGGTGGTGCGGATGGCCTGGATGCGGATTTCAAGAAAAATGCCGACATGCTATTGCGCGTATCCAGTCTGACCCTGCCACATGGGATGGTCCGGGTACTGCTCGCGGAACAGCTCTATCGCGCATGGACGATTACTAAAAATCATCCTTATCACCGAGTATCACTGTGACCGTCGCTGATGTCAGCGGCCGTCAGCATCACGGAAAACATGAGATTGGCAGACCAAACTATTTACCTGGCTTCCAAAAGTCCTCGCCGGCGTGAATTGCTGCAGCAGGTGGACATCGCCTTCGAAGTGCTTGAGCTGAAAGAAGAACCGGGTAGTCACGGTGCAGTCTCGGAGATACCGCACGAAGGCGAAGCGCCGGATACTTATGTCGCGCGGGTAGCACGCGAAAAAGCCGACAGCGGCTGGGCGGCTGTCTTGTGGCGTCATTTCCCAAAGCTGCCAGTACTGGCAGCTGACACCACGGTGACGATTGATGGAAAAATACTGGGCAAACCTGAAAGTCATGCAGAGGACATGGCCATGCTGCGTATGCTGTCGGGACGTACGCATGAAGTCTTGACTGCCGTGGCGGTTCGCTTTGAAGATCAGATCAATGAAGTATTGCATCGCTCGGAGGTCAGGTTTGCGGAACTGAGCGAAGCGACGCTGCAGGCTTATTGCGACTCGTCGGAGCCGTATGACAAGGCGGGCAGCTATGGCATACAAGGCCATGCAGCACAATTCATCGAACATGTCAGCGGCAGTCACTCTGGCATCATGGGGCTGCCATTGTTCGAAACCACAAGATTGTTACAGCAAGCAGGCATCAAAACACTATGACGGAAGATCTGCTGGTTAATATCACGCCCCAAGAAACCCGTGTCGCGCTGATGCAGCACGGGGCCGTGCAGGAATTGCACATTGAACGCACGGCATCACGCGGCCGCACGGGGAATATCTATCTGGGCAAGGTGGCACGGGTGCTGCCGGGTATGCAATCTGCGTTCATCGATATCGGCCTCGAGCGCGCCGCGTTTCTGCATGTGGCCGATATTTGGGAGGCCCGCGTGCAAACAGGCGCGGGCAGTACGGCCGCGGCACCAACGCCGATTGAAAAACTGCTGTTTGACGGCCAATCGCTGCTGGTACAAGTGATCAAAGATCCTATCAATACTAACGGTGCACGTCTCTCCACACAAATAGCGATCGCGGGACGCATGCTGGTGTATCTGCCACAAGATCCGCATATTGGCGTCTCGCAGCGCATAGGCGACGAGACAGAGCGCGAAGCGGTGCGCGAGAAAGTACAG
>JACCDP010338829.1_pt1 | contig 10241 bp, 8 predicted proteins | sample 7445841 | NCBI WGS metagenome assembly JACCDP01 (sample SAMN15323441, study PRJNA562643) | freshwater metagenome | isolation source: river surface water | place: USA:Blue River Watershed | collected 2017-08-17
CACGCGCCCTATGGTAGGCTACAAAGGAGAAACAAATATTTGGGATTCGGGACCTGCCGCGGGCAAAACAACAAGCCACGGGATCAGGGCCTTCGGCTCCATAACGCACGCCACGAGTGTCAGATAAGAAGAAAAAAAGGTTTTTTTTTCTCCTCCTTTTTCTTCCATGGCGCCTTGACCTCTCTCTCTCTCTCTCGCTGCTCTTGTCTCTCCACCTCTACCTCTCACTCCTCCCTTCTATATATCTGCATGGCCATAGAGAGAGAGAGAGAATAAGAGATAGCCAAGAAGACTACCCGCAGCGCAGTCGAGATAGCGTCTCGGACTCGAGGCTCGATCCTCGGAGCTTCAAAAGCCTGTCTTGCGCAACGCTATCGACAACGCAAAGCACTCCGGTCGGTCGACGAAACACGACACGATGGCGACGGTGACGAATAAAAACTATGGAAAAGAAAAACACTGGCGTATATATGTCACTAAAAACCAACCATCCTCACGTTCCTCGAGTTCCTTTGCTTTCATCTCCAGCAAACCTTCAAAACAACAACAAGCGGGTGGCGCGAACGCTCACGACCGTGTGTGGCCCCTACATCCCGCCCGCTGCCACCTTTTTGTCTTAAGGGACTTGTATGCCTTTTAAGCTAAGGCGAGAGGTTGCGATAGCATGCCTTTTGCGACGAATTCTATCTCCACGCAACAATGCTGTTCATACCAGGCCTCCCTCCAATGTATACTAGACTACGCTATATAATCTCTTTTTCCAGCAGACATACTGGAAGAAGAAGTTTTAAGAGGCTGGGGCTATCCTACTTCCCGAATAACGTACAAAAGAAACGAAGTAAGGAGGAGAAAAATGAAAGAAAGAAAGAAAGACAAAATTGAAGTGAGATATACGATCGCGTGAATGACCTCTATACATAAGCGATTCGCTCACTCCATATATATAAAACACGGTCGTGATGTGATCTAATATCGGGAGTAGAAAGTTTCTCGGTGCGCAATGGGGGGGAGGGGGAGAGGGTCTATCGTGTTCGGCATTTTCCCCCTTGGCTTCTTCTTCATTTTTCCTTTCCTCTTATCTATACGTACGTACCCCAGTCGGTCCTATGAATCTCCACCTCGAGTTAGCGCACCGGCATATCATATGGCAACATTATTCATTTATTTTGTTGTTAGTTTTGTTGAGGTTGGCATCTTTCCTCATACCACCTATCGTAGCTGTCGCGATTTCGCTTTATTAAAAACCGCAATTTACATGGTGCAACGAGATATACGTACTAGACATGCAGCACTTCTTCCATAAAGTTATATCTTGGTGGTGATGAGCCAGCCACATTACTAACAGAGAGCTGACCTCGTTCTCGTTACGCATATCATACGCATGTATAAAGCGCACGCGTGCCTAAAGATTACCCGCAGGTCGATTTATAAATCCGTGATCAATTTCATGCTTTCAAGTTTTTTGGTTCCTTTTTTTTTATTTACAGTAAAAAATAGAAAGTAACGTATGTACATACAAATGGAAAGTTGGTTGCGATCCGTTCGGTAGCTCGGAGGATATTTGAAGATTTGCATCGTGGCCAAGGCAAAAAAATAGTTGACCATAAACATGTGTCTCTCGACCTCTGTTCAATTACATCCGTATTGAGGAAGTCTTGTACTGCAGCAGTCGAGTTTTAGAGACAAGTCCACATTATGAAGTCGATTGTCATCGGGATTGCAGACTTCCTGTAACTGTATGTTTGTATATATCCTTGCTGAATCATAATCCAAATCCCTTGAAATCGCTAGTATTAATAGTAAGACTTCAAGTGCTGGCGTTAAAAGTAGGACGTGTGCCAGTTGATATCGACTGTTTCCTCTCTGCGGGCACAGAGGATTATGCCGCTCACATCCGGTAGCCTATCGCATCGCATGGTCTGAATCCTAACGGATGGTGACTCACGTACATATTCTTCCTTATTACGACTTGGCTGGACAAATAACATGGGAACGAAAGCGCGAGACAGGCAAATTTCACGGCGCGCCTCTCTGTGCCCCCACAGTCACAATGAAGGCTCATTAAGAACCAGTTGAGAATTGGAGCGAAATTGGCCTTCATTTGGTCTATTCTCGTTGATCGTGACCAAATCCGTCCTCCCACGTTCGATCATCAGCCATATCTATATCTGTAGAGGAACATCACGTTTTTATCGCATGCTTGAAAGCTGCTCTCAAATCTGCTTGTAACGAACTGGTTTTCTAACGAATCTGTTGCGACCTTAAATGTAAACTACGTAATACCGTACACAGAGGAAAAGTGGGAAAAGTAAGCTCGGCTCTGTTGTCCTCCAACTTCCAAATAATGCCATAGGATTTTGGAAGAAAATCTGCTGAATGCGAGCCTTTTGTTGGCAATATCTATTCATTTCACTAGTTCTACATTATTTAGCCTTATACGTAGTGAATTGTAATTGATGGCTACGTCTGATTATGATGACTCTGATTCTTAGGTGTAGAAGGAGTAAGCATCACATCGATCCGAGTTCCACCCGCCGTGGAAAATGGTAGCGCCCCGGTCGTGCTCGATTGCGAATATACGTTGGCCGCGCATGAAAGGCAAGGTTTGGTTGTCCAGTGGTTCTTTCGGGACCACCCTGTCCCCGTGTATCAGTGGATTCCGGGCAAGCGGCCTCAAGATAATGGACCACTTAAAGGTCGTCTCAACTTGGAACACCGCGCATCCGAAGATCCCTATCACCGTCACAGAGCCCTGGAGATCATGAAACCGTCAACTGACCTTGGAGGCGACTATCGCTGCAAAGTAGGCTATACACATTCAACAAAAGATATTCCGTAAATACCGGCGCACGTATCTTACTCGATCTGACTCTCCAACTTTTATTCCAGGTAGCCACATTTGACAACGAAGATTCACAAAGCGCTCACATGGTCGTCTATGGTAAGGCAGTGTCCGTTCCATTACGTGTTTGTTCTTTGGTTCTTTGTCTCTGTTTCACCACGCCACTCGCTGCTTTTTACTAGGGCCAGTACTAGTCATATATCATTGTTTGTACCTGTTCGCCTTCCGGACTATAGTAGACAAGTGTTTTTTTTTTTATAATCAGATTTTAAAGTCCGTTGTTTTCAAGATGTTACACTGTAAAATCCCATTTGCGGACTTATCTAACGAGGCCGAATCGTTGGTCGAATTTCGACACGAGTACCACAGTTTAATGAATAATAATACCAAATAACCTGACTGGTTGCCTGATCAGAATTGATTGATGAGCAGGCTACAAGTTTCATTTCCCACAACACGCGCTCCTTTTTTGGGGAAGGGGCGGGGGCGAATGGATTTTGATGTCGACAAATAAAGCTGTAGAATCGGCCACAGTGGGAAGCGGGAAAAGCCTAGGGAAAATTGGCGCTGATGATTTTGTTTGATTATCCCGAGAATGTCTTTCGATATCTCATCGTAAAACGAAACTAAAAATTATCGCATCACAGCTGCATTCTAACGGTGCGCTAGTAGTGTAGCCCGACTGCTCGTAAAACTCAACAAAAAAAGAGCAGTTTTTATAGCACAATCGTTCGAAGACGGTGCGTGTTTATCGCCTATTTTCGACGTACAAGAGACATACACACACAAAAAAAGGAGAAACAAAAGAGAAAGAAAACAAATAAATAAAGAAAAATTTCGAACATCTTCAAGCGACCGTTCGACACGTCTCTTAACCAACTTAATTTACAAAAATTCGGGCACTTGCGCTTATAAAATTGTAGTTAAATAGTTTGTCAATATTTTAGTGAGAAGCAACTGAATTTATAACTGGGTTTCGATTACCGCCCCTTTCGATTGGTTCACCTCGTATATTTTGCCTATTTGATTGTAGTACCAGCCGCGTCGTTCACAGTAGGGAAGACGAAGCCCACGGTCTCCACAGTGAACGTGACCTGTAAGGTCGAAGGCATCTTCCCCGAACCCCAGTTGGAGCTGATTCAAGAGGACGGGCCCCATGGCAGCAGGTACTGTGAAAACACAGCTCTCGTTTTCCTTTTTTTAGCCACGAGGTCTCCACTCTGCCCTAACATGCGTGATAATAAATAGGAATCTTTGGTTTTGTACTATGTTCACTGTATATGTGTCTGTGTGCGTGTCTTGTCGAGAGCTGAGGGAAGGAGAACGAGAAGGAGACTAGACGACACTAAGAAACAGAGAGGCAGAGGAAATAAACGGCTCGTGACCTCGCCGTGTCAAAAGCCACTCACGTTCTTATCATTAAAATGCTACACCGACCGACCGTCGTCGATGGCGCGTAATCCGTTCGGTCATAAAACGCATCCCTTTTTGTAGCGGTCCTAATGTTCATCTGGGTTGATTCTTTATTTATTCTCCTGATTCTTTTCTTTCTTTCTTTCTTTCTTTCTTTTTCTTTTTTTCAATATTATATTGATATATATATATATAAATACTTTATTTTCCCTTTCCCTCACCTTTCGTCCTCTCGACCGTACAGTAGGATGGTCGTGAAAGAGGCGACGCTGTTTGTGTCGCCACGCGATGGCCGCTACGACGCTACCTTGTATCGAGTTATGGAAGACCGACACCTACCGACCGAAACCGCCTTCGAATGCCTCCTCTCTTTACCTGCCACCGAGTATCAAACAGTCCAGAAGGTGTCATATCAACCAGGTACACATATGATTTATTTTATTTTTAAAATAACGCCGTCGTACGCAGTAGACTGCATTCATTCTTATTTTCCGAGTGAAAGCGCTCGAGAAAAGAAAAAAAATAATCGAGGTCTTGGAGCCTATGATGTTCATTGACAATCTGCATTCGCACTGGCTGCTGGATAATGGGTTTGCTGGCAATTCACAATTCACAGTCTCGATCGATGGCTTATTATAACCAGGTGCATCCGCGGCAGGTGCAATGCCCCCGCCGGATAATGACATAGATGAAGATCGTCTGCACACATGGATGGGTTCTGGTGGTGGTACAAGCATTTCTTCCGTTTCGGCACCGCACCGCTCTCAGGATTCCATCGCCTCTCCAACCGGGGAGCAGATTCAGACCCTCCAAGACGATTCAGAGAGCACGGATATGTGGCAAAGTGGCACGGGACGAGGCATTCGAGCTCACGAAACCATTGCCGGTATTTATATATATTTATACAATTTTCTGAACATCGGCCATGCTGATCATGGGACTAAAGTATATATACTATATATATATACTAACACACTGTTCACCCGTGGTTAAATGATGAACTAGGTGAAAATAGAAACAGACAACGATTTGAGATCGACTAAAGAATTCATGTCGAAAAGTAGAAACTCTTTGCGGTTTCATGCTTGCAATCACTTACTTGGCATCCCACAACCGCTGATGCATTTCCTACCTTTCGTGACCAAAGACCGTTTAGTTTTCGAGATTAAACGAGCAATTGACTCCAACTCTTTAAGTACTGATTACAATTTGGACAATTCCGTGTTCAATCTTACTGCGTGCTGTTGTCCAAAGCAGGTGCATTTAGATAACTTTTCTTTAATAACGTAAGGTTTATAGAATGGAGGTAGGGAATAGGATACGCAATTCGAAAACCCTCGATCGAGGGTACTTTGAACAAAAAATCAGCCATTTTTTTGCGGTTTTTTAATAATAACTCGTACAGGAATACGCATATTGAAGGAAATCCGAAAAAGTGCTTGGTTAGTTAAGGAAGCAGTGAGCGGCCTTAATCTCTTCTGATCTCTTCGTGTATAGATTTTTTGAAGAAAAGTTTCAGTCTCAGAACAATATTTTTTATCGGGGCCTTTTAATTACGAAAAACAACAAGTCCATTTATAAGTCCACCTAATAGTCGTATAGAAGTAATCCATCTATTCCGTGGACTTCGAGGGCCAAATCCGTTAGGTACTCCGAAGTCCAAGTCATAGTACACCTTTTAGCCACACCCGCTGACAAACATACCGTACCCACGGATTCAGCTGACAATGGGGCACAGTCTTTTCTGGGAAAGAGCTTGTTTAATATGATTGTTACTTTTGTTTCGCCTCCGATCCGGTCCAGCTTAAAATTTGAAAATAGTTTTAATTCAACGCTAGTAGTACTAGTCGGGAAAAATACTCCAAATCACTTAACAACTGCATGTCCAGAACAATGAAGTGAATGAAAACGTGTGAAAGAGACGAGAGGATGAATAGAACGGGGAAGTAACTTTTCACGCTTCAGTGACTCGCACTTTCCCACTACGAACCAAACAAATGGTCATCGATTCACTCGTACATTTTAAAATTTGGACTTGATGGTACCGCCTTTATTCTTTCTATTCAATTCGTTCGCGTTATCGATTTTTTCAATTTCCTTGTGTCCTCTGATAACAACAAATTTAACGTTTTCATTGTTATTTGCTTGTCGATTCATGTGTAGACAATGGAGCGAATCTTTTTTCTCGACCGCGGATCCCCGGACTTTTGTTGGTTGCCGTGATTGTCGCCAAATGGCTCGGCTGAAACTTCCGGTTACACCCTCTCCTAGTTTTTCCTCACAGCTGTACAACCATTTACCCCAAATGGATCCCGTTTCCTTGGGGAATTTCCCCGGAGGAAGATGATGAGGACTGTCTCACTGTGAACTAAAGTCAATTTCCTACCGGATCTTCCCCGCTCACTGAATGTCAATCACTCATAAAAGCCCTTTCTATATAAATATTATAAATACTTAGATAATACTAATAATTGGTACTAGTACCTTATAGTACTGGCAAAGTATGTATACTACACAGGACCCCACTATAACATGATGCGTACGGTATAATGTTTGTAAAAATGTATTCAGAGTCCCGCGACACACCTCAACGAGGAAATAATGCTTATTCACCCTACCTTTATTGTAATGAACTGAACAAATGTTTAAGCGAAAACAAGTTGTTTGTTTCAGTTTAACACGAAGTCTTCATGCACTTTCTTCTATGGTTACGAAAAAATTAATTGTTGAATTCAGAACAGTCACGAATGCTGTTTTCTCCATAATCTCTTTAATCACTTTCTCCATTTCAAACACCGCGAATAATGGCTGACCAGATTTAAACGATCACGCGGCACTTGATGATTTTCCCTTTAGGAATATATCGCCGAGTTTAATAGTTAAAGCCAATCTCTACGATCCAGAACTACACAATAATTAGTCTTGTAAAATTTCTAGTCAACAATGACCAACAATGGGCCTTGGTTGTTCGCGGTGTAGTAATAAACCCTTTTGATTTAATATATTTAGCTGCTTGACCCTTTCCGTCCTTCTTTCGTAAGCGCGTCAATTGAATGGGCATTTTCGTATAATCTTTTGGTATAGAATTTCTACAGCTCGTTCTTAATAAATACATGAAAGGATATTTCATCTACGAAAATTTCACCGTCTTCTTATTTGTTTCATTGTTTTCTCTTATGTTCCAGTCATATAAACCAACATGTGTAATTAACAAGTTTATTGCAATATAATAGAGAATAATACAGATCTGCTTTGATCTTTCGAACAGATGAATAATGACTGACTGAAACTTGTTTAAAATCATGTAGAATATTAATTGACGTTTTACTCCGTAAAAAAAAAGAATTTGTGGACTATGGAATGATGCGTTTTGCTGGGTCACATAAAAATCAATATATTATTCTGAACTCGTATAAAGTGTTCACATAAAATATATATTGTTTTCATTGGAAGGCCAACCTGATTGGAAGATACCTGTTTTGAAAGTGGCGTTTTTCTTAAACCATGCCGCGTAATTTCAATGTTCCAAATTCAGCTGTTTACCATTTAGTTTAGAAAATCATTTTCAATATCAACTTAATTTACTCGGCTGTTAGGGTATTGTGGACGGTTCGTTAAATGTTGGTTGGTGCTTTAAAAATATGCGTGGTTCTTCTTCTTGTTTTTTCTTTAGTTTTCGAACTATCTCGAAAAAGAGTCATTTAAAAAAGGGTCTGTAGAGGCGTTTAATACGAATCTGCGAGGGATGAATACGATGTTACGCGCATTCCGGCTACTATATACTTAATATTTGCTTATTTTTGTAGCTTGGGTGATGTGCGCATAAAGGCCAGAACATTGGGATGCGTTAGCTCTCGTGATCCACCGTTTTTTTTTCTCTCTTTAATGCGTTCCAGACCACATACGGCAAATTCAGTTTTTGGTGAAATCCATTCAATCCAAATTTCTATCACGCTTCATGTTCATTTTCTCTATCGCTAAAAACGTCATCTCATACTTTCTGGAGGCTGTAAGGTGAGAACACGAGGTGACAAGTGGACCTATAACTGTGCTAAAATAATGACAATGAAAGGCAATGATGCGTCAGGACAAGCCATTTTTAACGTGTTTCGTCACCCGGCGTAGAGGACCAGTGCAGATGTAGGCTATAATGGGGGCGCACACCCATAATATATAACTACCTTTACGTTTGCATGATATGCAATATGCTCCAGAATAACAGAAAACAAACAAACAAAAGAAGCCTGTATTTGTTCCGTGTACCATGAACAACAGTAAGGAATTTAAGAAAAAGGCCTCTATATGTTGGACGTCATGGTAAACTGTTCTTTTTCTGCGACTCGACATCTGTTCAAGTCAAGCACGCGCGATCTCGCGAGTGTTTAAGAACTTTCGGGGTCGTTCAATACAAGATCGTGGAGAGGACCTCATTAAATGAACTTATTTTGGAGACTTTGCGTGCCTTGAAGTAACTTGAAAGTGCCCAAGAAGTTTACGAAGAAATTCGATTGAAGCCCTTCAAAAGCTACCCTAAATTTCCACGCTAACTTGAATGTATAACTTAATTATAATATTTAAAAATCTGAACAATAATAATCCAAAATATTTCGTTGCCACTCGAAAAATCCTGGGCTATGACATCAGCCTCCACTTGGTACTGCGAGAATACTTTGCATGATTGTATCGATTCCTAAAATTACCAATTTCTGAAATGAGATCTCCTTTCTGGAACTGGAAGACATCATACGATGTGAGGTAACACGTATGCTACACTCTGTTGGGCTCCATATGCACAAAAAGTTGTCACAATCGAGAATACATAATTAGGATGAAGACAAACTGAAATTAAAGGACAACAAAATTTATAAATTTATAAATTTTCCACAAAATTGTTCAGGTAAGTTTACCATGGAAAGTGTGGTTGCAGCTAATCAACAGGGCTACTTGGCTTAAAACATAATATGTAGAATAGTGGTTCCAGACTAATGATGGGATAGTTACAAGATTCCTTAAATAAAACACAATTCAACTTTATTAGCAGGAAAAATATTCTATGTGTATCAATCCTTCCTAAATAAGACAGTACCAACAGTAGCTTATGGCCAGTCCTTCAATCAGGTGTAAGCAAGAAAAATTTTCTTCATACATACTTAATGACTTTGAGGAAATTAATCCAAAAAATAAATATGTAGAAGCAAATAAAGCTGTTTCTAAAAGTAAGCCACGTAATAAATATAATTAAAAATGCAGAAAGGTGTATGTAATCTATATATACTTACTAACAAACTGATGAAATATAATTTGATAATAGCCCCACTCCAATTCATAAAAAATAGGTTCACTCCTATTATCAGTTTTGCCTTTTTCATATACCCACTCAACATAACTGCAGGAAAGTAGTGTGAGAGCCACAAGCCTAGGTAAATATGTCTGGAATATATAGATATTATACAAATATTCATGGCAATTAAACTCATTTCACTCATAGTAATAGTAACTTATCAGTTACCTTACTAGCTGTATTACAGAGTACATGACGATAAGCAGATATTCTTAATAATAATAAATCAATAAATATTGTTGTGAAGTCATATTCAACATATTTGTCGATAATCTGTTTGCAGTGCACCTGCAGAAGAAAGCTTGTATTACTTTTGCATACACTTCATAAATTATAAATCCATACACAAGTTTGTAAAGTAAGGGCACTTTCGGTGAAGACTCGAAACAAGGCTACATTTCTAGTACCACAGTGAACACATAAGTAATGAATTTTCATATTCGTTAAACGATTTTCTTAGTTTTAGTCGGTCTTATTACAGTTATGTGAATAAACACAATACTCAATACAACAATGAGATCATCGAAACAGCTATTGACAGAAAAGGTGCCTTCACCGGACAAGCAGACGAAGTCTGCTAAGCGATAAAGTAAAGTAACCAACACAGAATTCACTAGAGATCTGGTCCGTACCAGGCGCCACCTA
>JACCDP010416070.1_pt1 | contig 10239 bp, 8 predicted proteins | sample 7445841 | NCBI WGS metagenome assembly JACCDP01 (sample SAMN15323441, study PRJNA562643) | freshwater metagenome | isolation source: river surface water | place: USA:Blue River Watershed | collected 2017-08-17
GGCCTTGATGGGTTGAACGTGTATACCAAGTTCAGTGCCGCCATTGCGGAGGTGCGTAGCGAGCTGAAGCAATTTCTCGCAACCGCAAAGGCCGAGGGCAAGCGCGTTTGCGCAATCGGCGCTTCGACCAAAGGCAATGTCTTGTTGCAGTATTGCGGGTTATCCGCAAATGACATCGAAGTTATCGGTGAAATTAATCCTGATAAATTTGGTGCGTTGACACCTGGCACCTGGATTCCAATCGAAGACGAGTTAAGGGTGCTCGCAAGCAAGCCTGACTACCTCCTTGTTCTTCCATGGCATTTCCGCGAAAACTTTTTGAGCAATCCATCGTATAAAGGGCACAGGCTGGTATTTCCTCTCCCCAGGCTGGAGGTTGTCAGCGCTTGAGCGTACTTCATAGTTGTTCGCACCGTACCGCGCTCATTGTCGGGTGTGGCGGGCAAGATGGATGCCACCTAAGTCGTCTTCTTGGCCAAAAAAATTATTGCGTTGTTGGCGTAGGACGCAATGATGTCGATATTTCAGACGTCAGCTCAGTTCGCGATCTAATCGCGGGCTGTTGCCCCGACGAGATATACCTTTTGGCAGCCTATCATCACTCAGCGGAATCGCGGTTCGAATCCGAGGAAATATTATTCCAGAAAAGCTTGGCGGTGCATATGACTGCCACTGTTAATTTTCTCGAGGTAATATATCGCCAGTCGCCAAAATCACGACTCTTTTTTGCGTCTTCGTCACATATATTTCCCGATGGGGGGCTAGATCTGCTTGATGAAGGTACACCCCCGGCACCGGGCAGCATCTACGCGATTACAAAGTACGGGGGAATGCTTGCCTGTCGTTACTATCGCGAACGGAGGAATGTATTCGCCAATTGCGGTATCCTCTTTAATCACGAATCGAGTTTGCGTGCACCACATTTTCTTTCGCGCAAGATTGCGACCAGTGCAGTGCGGATAGCCGGCGGAATGAATCACTTACTCGAACTGGGGAGTCTCGATGCTGTGGTTGACTGGGGGTATGCCCCAGACTATGTCGAAGCAATGTGGCGTACGCTTCAAGCAGAAGTTCCAGACGACTATGTAATTGCAACTGGCATCCCACACACGGTGAGGGAATTCGTAGAAATCGCCTTTAGATGCGTTGGATTGGACTATCGACCTTATGTCAGAGTTCTGCCTGATCTCCTGACAAAGAGCGTGGAAACGCGCCTCGGTAATTCAGGACATTTGCGCCGGTGCACCGGATGGTCGCCTTCGATTGACTTCGAGGAAATGGTCGAGTGCATGGTCCGACACGAACTTGTCACTCAGTCTGCGTTTAGAGAAGAGCTCCCCCGGTGAAGGTGGAATCGGGAAGTATTGGACGCAACGTCATAGCCAATTATATTGGGCAGGGTTGGGCGGCGTTGATGGCAATTGCTTTTTTGCCAGTCTATGTTGCCTCTTTAGGATTTGAAGCTTACGGCCTGATTGGTTTCTTCGCCGCAATTCAAACAATGCTTGCAGTCTTCGATTTCGGTATAACAGCAACGCTCATGCGTGAGTCTTCGTGCTATCGTTCTGGCGTTCGTTCGATGCAATCATTGCGTGATCTCGTGCGATCATCCGAATTGATCATGGCCGTTTCGAATACTCTTCTTGCCTTAACCGTGTGGGCCTTGGCAGAACGACTGGCAAACGACTGGGTAAAAGCTAACCAGATTAACCTTGAGCCTGTGGCTATCTCGATCGCTCTAATGGGAGTCGTAATTGCTGCCCGACTTCAAGAAGGTATTTACCGTGGCGTTCTGCTTGGACTTGGCAGACAGGTAATCATCAATGTTGTTTACGCACTATTTGCTACAGCAAGGTACGCGGGTGCGGTAGTGGTGTTGCACTACGGCTCGGCAAGTATTATTGCGTTTTTTGCGTGGCAGCTTTTGGTTTCGGTGTTAAGTCTTCTCGTGCTGGCTACTCTCGCCAATCGTTATCTTCCTACCACGGATCGACCGCCACGTTTTTCCTTGGAGTCTATTGTATCGATTTGGCGTTTCTCGACAGGTATGGCTATCGTAGCGGGCCTCTCGATAGCTACGGCAAATCTAGATAAGCTGATCCTATCCAGTATACTCTCGCTTGATGAGTTCGGACGTTACGCATTGGCCGCTGCAGCAGCAGGCGTTCTTTATTTATTTGTTGTTCCTATCACGCAAGGCTTCTATCCCGACATGGTGAGTATGCATGCCGCCGGTGATCGGGGAGCACTAATTCGTTTACATCATGCCAGCAGCCAACTCGTTGCCGTTTCTGCTGGTACTACGGCCATCATGCTAATGCTATTTTCAAAACCGATTCTTTACGTCTGGTCGGGAAATGCCGAACTTGCCAGCGTTATTTCGCCTCTATTTGTTATTTTGGCCGCTGCAGCACTGGCTAACTGCCTAGGTTATATCGGCCACAATCTGCAGATTGTAATCGGCACCCCAAGTATCCTCGCTGTGACGAGTGCCGGTGTAGTGTTGCTAACATTGTCTATATTGCCTACAGCAGCCGGTAAATATGGTTTTTCCGGCGGGGCCTTCGCCTGGTTTGGCATCACAGTTCTTCATGCAGGCATCCTTCTGGTCTTGGTGCATCGAGGAAATCTGCATGGCGAGGGTTTTCGATGGGTCACAAGGGATACGGGATTGCCATTACTAGGCGCGGCTGCAATCGCATGGCTGTTCTCTTGCCTCATACCTGAACACGAAGTCAGTCGGTTGGTGCTAGCGATATTTCTGGTTGCAACTACCGGTGTAACCCTGGCGACTGCCACTTGGCTCGCTCCGGATCTTCGCATGCGAGTGAAATCTTTATTTATTGGTCGGGGGGCGACATGTTGACCCGCTCAATTATCTACACAATACCTCTTGCTCAATTGCGATGGTTTATTTTGCTTGCTTTCCCTGCCGCTTTCGTTTTTGCTTACCAAATCACGGGTATTACAGAGTCGGCATACTCACTTGGAGCGGCAATGGGTGCCTGCGCCTGGCTGCTCTATCGGCTTGACTCGATGAAACCCGAGGTGATCGCAGTTTGGTTGGTATTGCTGGTCTTCCTTGCCTTCTACTTTTTGCGTTATCCCGTGCTGTTATACGATCCGGCTACGGTCGTCATCACGCATCCGCCCTCAATCTCCGGGATATTCCTCAACGACCGCACAGGACTGACTGAGGCGCTGAACCTTGCAAGCTTTGTTTTTGTTATTTTCTGTATTACTTCGGGGATCCAGCTTCGTAACGGCTTCGCCAAATCCGATTCTTATAATACGATTTTGTGCCATGGAAACCCTAAGATCCTGTTCTGGTTGTTAGTTTCCGTACCACTACTGATGATTGCTCTGGGTTACGTAGCCTTTATCTATCGGATAGGGCAGATGGGCGTTGATCCTGGCGAGCCTCTGCCATTTAGACTTAAAGGAGTCATCTTCTACGCGAGACATGTCCTCATTCCATTGTTGATCCTCGCAATCATTTGCCGGGCGACGCTTGCTAGCGACCGTCGCTTGGCCTCAGTGGGCCTGATTCTTCTTGCTATGCACGGCGTCAGTGATGCCATGTTGCGTGGGAGCAGGAGCAGTCTGCTTTTGTGCTTGCTCCTTGTCGTATTTCTTGTTACTTCGGAAGGGATGAAGATTCGACGGAAAGGGTTGGCGATTATCGGGGTGCTTGCCCTCTGCGGAATTCTTTTAATGCCAACCATTATTCAGTATCGTTTTCTCCGATTTGACCACGATGCTGGCTTGTTGCACCTGTTTTTCCGTGCATTAAGCTTAGCGAATCAAGATTTCATCGGCGTACTGAGTAAGAGTTTCAACGATCTCTATTTTCGAATACCTGGCATAGAGACTGCTTGGGCTATAAATTATTTAGTTGAAGAACCACTTGGGCGCGGACTATTGGAAACAATGCGTAGCCAGTTTGGCGTCACGGGATATCTGAACTTTGAGGTCTATCAGGTCCCTGTTGAGGCTTACACGCTTTTTGCCCCGGGATTCGTAGGCTGGCTTTATCTTGCTGGAGGCTGGCTGGGACTGACGATTGGCGGCATCGCGCTTTCCCTATTGTGCGTCAGGATGCCTCGCTGGTTCTATGGCGGACCTCTGCGCTCGCCGCCAGTAGCGAACACATTCTTCCTATGGATACTCTTCGTCAGTTTGACTGATGGCACACTTGACGGCAATTTTCTGCTGATCGCAGCCGGCGTAACGACGCTTATCGTCTTGCAGTTTATCGACCGCGTGATGAATTTCAGTGCGCCTGCTTAAATCTATAAATGCGTATTTTATTTGTGCTGCCTAGCTTTCCCTTCCCTCCTGGCGATGGTGGACGTGCAAAGCTCTTTAACATGCTTAAATTCCTCTCTCAGCAGCACGAATGCGACCTAATTTGCTTCGGTGAAGGTGATCGTACAGATGTTGCTGGATTCCGCCGTAATTTGCCTTTGTTTGGCAAGGTGCGGACTGTGCAACCGCCTTCGAGGATTCTTAGAATCTTAGGCAAGTTCTTAAAATTGATGTCCTTGCTGCCTCCCTCATTCGCACGGTATTCGAGCAGCGAGATGGCCAAAACCATCGAAGCCGAAATTCGCCAGAGAAGTTATGATGCGGTTCATTTCGATATTATCAACATGGCTCCGTATCAACGGAACTGTAGGGATCTACCTTCAGTTCATTCACCTAACGACGCAACCTCCCTAGTTTATTTGCGCCTTTCGGACGCTGCTCCGTCCATGTTAACTAGGTTGCGTCTGCGGGCTGCATCCTTTCTCCTTGCGCGATATGAGCGCAAGAAATATGCAGATTTCAGCAAGATCCATGTTGTTTCAGAACTGGATCGCGACTACCTCTCCTTTCTGTGCCCAGACGCAGACATCGAGGTGGTACCTATTACCAGCGGTTATTCGAAAGACATCGCCGCGACCATTCCTATTCGTGAATCATCCCACGGCCCCGTTGTCACGGTTTGCGGCAACTTCGCAGATACTTCAATCGCAGAGGGTCTCCGTGATTTTCTGAAATATGTACTGCCGGCAGTTTCCGCTGCACATAAAGAACTGCGAGTGCGCGTTCTTGGTCGCCGCTTTGGAACGTCGCTGCTATGCGAACTACAGAAACATCCGAATGCCGAATATTTTGCTTGGGTCGATGACTTCGAGGGGTTCCTTCTAGCATCCGACGTCCTGCTGTTGCCGGATCGCGCGGGCGCTCCGGGCCCGAAAACCCGAACTGTGCAAGCGATGGCGCTTGGCCGATCCGTGCTCGGTTCAACGGTTGCATTTGAGGGAATTCGGATTATTAATGGCTATCACGGAGCTGTCTATACCACTCAAGAAGAATGCCGTGACCTGTTGCTCCGTTTGCTAGGGGACTCCGCACTTAGAGTTTCGATGGGTATTGCCGCTGCTGAGCTAGCTGCTGACGAATACTCAATTGAAAGCGTTGGCCCGCAATACGAGGCGTTATACATACGGGCACTACGACGTCATGGGGCTCGCGAAGATTCTTCCGTTTTTCTGCGGTAACCCCACCGCTATTCATTATTAGATGCTAAATATACAAATAAGCAAGCAGAATTATGCAAAATTCCTGAATAATGAAATTATTGTGTATTTCATGGTCGGCGTTATTTCAGCCGCTATCTACATGGTTTTGTCAACATTATTTGTTCAGATATTTCTGTGGAATTATCGTATTGCCACCACAACTGGATTATTAATATCAGCAGCATTCTCATACTATGGCCACTTCTATCTGACGTTTGCTTCACCAGGAAGTCATGGAAAAAATGCGCCGAGATTTCTTACTCAGCTATCGCTAATGACTGGATTGAATGCACTAGTCGTCGAGGGAGTAACAAAATATACAATTGCCCCCATATGGATAGCGACGGGAATTGTAGTAGTAACATTTCCGGCGCAAAACTTCCTATTTTACAAAGTCTATACATTTAAAAAGACATAATTGTTTAAGTACTGGGATTTATTTTAATGTATAGCATCGATCAAAATATACTATCACCACCGCAATCAGTGCTGGTTGGCCTGCTATTAGTCTACAGCTTATATGTAATTGGTAAAACGGCATTTAAAATACTACGCCCAGTAATCGTCGATGGAGTGTACAGCTCAGCACCGGTATCAATTGTATTTGGTGCATCAGTTATATCCGCATTATTGTCGCCATTAGTAGTACTGCAGCTAGCTTCACGAACGAATTTGAAAATATTCGCGAGCATATTACTTGGTGTAAGTTTGTTGCATGTCTTCGTAAACTGGAGGTCATTAGTAGCGAACCTATCTTCAGCGGTAACTAATTTGCGGAACGCCCTCAGCAGTTCGGATTTCCCCAAAGTACTTACTGCATTAATCTATGGATTGTATTTTCTCGCATCGCTTGGGGCCGTGAATAATGCCGACTCGCTAGACTATCATCTTGGTGCAGCTATATCGATATTAAATAATAATGGCTTATTTTATCAACCAGAATGGATTCACGGCCGGTTAAGTGGTTCCCAAGAATATTTGAATGCCCTCGGCCTTGCTGCGGGTTCTGAGCAATTCGGTTCAATAATTCAATTCTTCTCGTTCGCAGCAATCGCAGTGACGTTAAATGCGTTCCGAAAAAGGCGCCAGAAAGAATCAACAAAGCAAGAGCGGCGAAGCTCTGATTATTTGTTTCTGTCGCTCATTTCCACACCAGTATTTATATTTCTGGTAACGTCTAGCAAGCCTGATCTGTGGGGAATGGCGTTAACGACTATTGCGTTAGCGCTCATTATTGATATGTTTGTGCTTAAGGCGGATGGAAAAGACGTAAAATTCTTTTACAGTGTTATAGCTATATTGGCATTTAGTGCATATGCTGCAAAATTCAAATTCATCTTAAGTGCAGCGACGATCATTTTATTGTTACTATATTTCGCGTATAAAAGAAACCAGCTCCTACCTGCAATAGCAGCAATTATTTCCGTTGCTCTTTGCATTGCGGTCCCTTCCATAATATTCAAATTGGAAGTTTACAATGCAACGGTATTTGAGGTATTGACGAGCCCAATCCCTAGGAACACACCTGGAATCGATGAGTGGCTGTCTCGTGCCTCGCAGGCCGGTGATATTAATAGTGGATTACCATACCCAATATCATTAGTTGTTCCAGATAGTTTCGGGAACCTAACTGGAGTGCTTGGCTTATCCTTTCTAATCGTAGTTTCTGCGGCGCTGGGCGTTCATAGAGGGCCTAGACGGGCAATATCTTTTGCGTGTTACGGATTATTGGCCGCTACGATGTTACTGGCCCCACCGGGTGCAAGACATATATTGGAGCCCATTATATGGATATGCCTTTTGGTATTCACATATGGAAAGTTTCGAGCATTTGTTACCACGAGATGGTATGCCGCGTTAGTCATCACGCAAGCATTAGCTTCTGTAGCAATTGCCTTTGTGGGTGTACTGATGTTTTTTCCTGGTGCTCTATCGTCGGAATTAAGAAAAGAGGTGTTGAGAGAGAGTGCAAATGGTTACACAATGATGGAATGGGTGGATAGCATTGCGCCAGCTGATGCAGTGATTCTTAGCACACACAGATCCATGGCTTTGCTACCCCGGAAATCTGTCTCATACGACTGGCACGTAGTAATTCATAACAATGAGTCTGTGAAACGATATTATATGCAACGCATTAATGAGATCAAGGTTACACATGTACTGCTGAATGTAGATCCGGAAAATATCAGTTCTCTACGAAGATGCATAGACACAGTAGTAAAGGGGCATAATGTGAATCGTTATGCTACAAGAAATCCCTTTAACAGATCAACGGGGAGGGGGGATGCCTGGTTAGTAAAATTAAATAAAAACGGCTTAGATAATTGTGAGATGCAACCGTGAGAGTGATCAGCAACGAAAAACATGGATCAAGTATAGGGGGTTTACGATGTTAAGCCGTTGGCCAAATTTACAAATCGCAGTGATGATCCCGTGTTTGAATGAAGAAGCTAGCATCGAAGCTGTTGTGAACGAAGTCAGGCGCCAGCTACCCGAGTCCCAAATCTACGTGTATGACAATGCGAGCACTGACGGCACAATTAGAGCAGCCTTGAATTCTGGCGCAATAGTGAGGTCGGAACCTAAGCGAGGTAAGGGCAACGTAGTAAGGCGTATGTTCGCTGATATTGAAGCGGACATTTTTATTTTGGTTGATGGAGATCTAACATACGATCTGTCGGAACTTTCTGCCCACATTAATGTTCTTCTAAATGGCTGTTTGGATATGGTTATCGGCTCGCGCAAACCTGCCCAAAAGGAAAGCTATCGGTTAGGGCACATATTCGGAAACAGAGCGTTTAACTACTTGTTCGGGATAATATTCGGCGCAAAATTTATGGACATCTTTTCAGGCTATCGAGTGATGACCTGTCGTTTTGTGAAAACATTCTCGGGCATAACAAGCGGCTTTGAAATAGAAACAGAATTATCTGTGCACGCATTAGAGCTTAGGATCGCCACAAGGGAGTTGGACGTTCCTTATCGCGGAAGGATGGACGGGTCAGTCTCAAAACTGAATACGATTCGAGATGGTTTGGCAATATTGACAGCAATATGTAACCTTTTTCGAATTACCGCACCAATGCAATTCTATAGCCTTATAAGTTTGTGTCTTGCAATATCGTCTTTCGCTTTGGGGTATCCTTTAATAAGATATTATATTGATACGGGATTGGTTCCAAGGGTGCCGACTGCAATTCTGGCTTCAGCTCTCATGATATTGAGCGGTCTTGGACTAATGAGTGGATTAATCTTGGACAAGTTAAGTATGCTGAGGCGTGATTTAAGACGTTTGGAGCTTCTGCGGTATAAAATTCCGTTTCTAGCGTAAGTATTTATTAATAATCATGCGTTTCATAAAAGCCCGCACTCTCTTCTCTGAGAAAATAGGCGCAGATCTATCTACGCAGAACAGTCTCGATGTTTATCAAGCCGATAATATTTTGTTGCGAGAGTTTTTCTGGCTACGCTTAAGAATTCTGACGTATTTAATGGCTTCGAAATATATTGATAATGAAAGAGTGCTTGATTTCGGCGGGGGTAGTGGTGTGATGTTGCCGACATTATCGACTAATTTCCGGAGCGTTTATTTAGTTGATGAAAATATTAGCGATGCGGTTAAAGTTATTGAAGCGTACGATCTGTTAAATGTTACTTTGCTAGAGAGCGATATTTTAGAAACGGACTACCCATGTGGTTTCTTTGGCAACATAGTTGCGGCAGATGTGTTGGAACATTTTAGGGATCTTGCCGTTCCGATCAACAAGATCTCATCATGGCTTTCCAAAGATGGCATACTTTTTACTTCATTACCAACAGAGAGTTGGCTCTATCGAATTCTTAGGGTATTATTCCGAAAGCAAAAGCCCATCGATCATTATCACAGCGCAGAAGAAGTGGAAGATGTTCTTATGCAAAATGGATTCAAGAAGATCGCTGGCCTGTATCATCCCTTACTAATTCCAGCTTTTCCACTTTTTCGTATCAGTGCATGGCAAAAGAGATAGAGAGTTACTGTGAATCTATTAACTGCCGATTATCTCGTTGACGGGGAATATTAATAGTTTCCACAGTTTGTCGAGATACGTAGTGAAAAACCTTATATTGACAATCCTGGCAACTATTGAATTTTATGGCTTTCCATATTGTTGCACCAAGGATTGTAGTGATTGCCATTTCCCTTTCAGGTGCTAGTTTCACCCACTGGAATGATGTGATAGATTCGAACGGTATGAATTCATTGGTAAATCATATTGCTAGACATCTCAATTGACGATTGGGTTATTTCACTTCGTTCTCGATCACCGTGTTGGCGGGCCGCATATCTATGTGCGTGGCCTTGCGAGGGCGCTTGCTTCTGAAGTCAAGTCATTGCTGGTGACGACCGGGCAGGGCGCGCTGACCGATATTGCCCTGTTAAATCTCCGTCATAGGTCGCGCTGGCTTTATCCGATTGAGGTCTTACTAAACGCGCTTTTTCTTTGCTGGCGATTTCGAAATCGCGAGTCCCTTCAGGGTATCGTTTTTGATGTTCACGGTGCAGCCAACCTCGCTCCTATTGTCGCTGCACGTCTACTCGGCATACCAGTTGTTTGGCATTTTCATGAAACTGTAAGTGATTTCACCGCGCTTGCCGATTTGGGAAAGCGTATCTGCAGGGGAGTGCCAC
>JACCDP010428636.1_pt1 | contig 10239 bp, 12 predicted proteins | sample 7445841 | NCBI WGS metagenome assembly JACCDP01 (sample SAMN15323441, study PRJNA562643) | freshwater metagenome | isolation source: river surface water | place: USA:Blue River Watershed | collected 2017-08-17
AAGCGTTTTGTTGTAACATTTCTAAGATTTCTAAGTCGATTTCTAAAGAGATGTACTCACTTAACATTTGAGTTAACTCAGCTTCAGCGTCTACACTATGGTAAGCGTTTAAGTCTTGAGCTAATTCCGGTGTCCAGATAGCTTTTAATTTTCTTGTTTTAGCAACGATTGGTTCAGATTTCAATTCTAATTCGATTTCTGGGATTGCTAAATCAGCACCTCTATCTTCGAAGTCACCTCTGTTATAATCAGATGGTTGAACATGGTAAGTTAAAGTTTGAGTTACTAAATCAGTTGCAACTAATACAGCTGAAGAAGATACATAGAAAGAAGCAGAACCTAAAGTATCGATTGTAGTTAATTCTGGGAAAGAAGTCACAGAAGTTGAACCAGATACTTTGAAAGCTCTTACACCTTGCCAATCAGCATCAGCAGGTAAACCTACTTTTACTTTTCTCCAACCATTTGGAGTTGCTGCGAAAGATGCAGATAATGTTTCATTACCTAAGAAATCAGATGCAGAACCAGAAGTTACAGTTGCAGTTACTGCAGCAGTTGTATCGTTGATTGTGTATCCGAATCTACCAGCACCATACAAACCACCTTCAGCTGCTTGAGTTGAACCTAATTTGTTTCCTGCAGGAGATTGAGAATCTTTACCAAATTGACCACCATTACCAAATAAAGAAGAACCAGAAGCTGGTCTACCTAAAGTTGTGTTAGTACCATATTTGAAATCCATGTAGAAAATAAGACCAGAAGGTAAGTTCATTGGTTGAACTGAAACGAATTCTTTAGCTGCGATAGAACCGAAGATTCTTCTCACCAAAGGTAACGCAACACCTGCCCACTCTTCTGAACCAGAAGATGTACCTGTTCTTGTAGCCTCATCTAATAATTGTTTAGCTTGGTTTTCTAACATTACTGCCATACCATGCTTAGTTGTTTCAGAACCTACTCCTTCAAGTAGACCTGTTTTTTCCCATTTGCTTTTCAAACCTCTAGTTTGTTCAAGCATTACGCTTTGAGGGTTCGCGCCAGTCATTAATTTTTTAATGTCCATTGTTTTGTTTTTTAATATTTTTATTTAATAATACCTGCTAATTTCTTAAATCTGTCAGAGAAGTTTGTATTTTCAGCAATTACTTGCTTAGCTACAGCTGGCTTAGTAGATTTTGTTACCTTGCTAGCGATTCCTTCAGAAATTGATTTTTTAGTAGATTTGTTAGAAGAGTATTTGAAGTTTTCTGCCAATGTAGAGTACACCAATTTAACTTCTCTAACTGAATTTGTTCTATCCAAAGTTTCAATCACTTTCACTTTTTGTTCGTTAGTCATGTTGTGAGCTCTGAATAATTTGTTTGCGAATAAAAGCTTTGCATTTAAAAGATTTACTTCGTTGATAGTTTTTTGAAGAGATTTGATAGTTTTGTAAGCTTCGTTTAAATCTGCTTTCAATTCTTCTTTATCTTCTTCCTCATCAACTTTTTCTTTGTCATCTTTCATATCAGCTTCCATTTCACGAAGAATTTCTTCTAAGTCGATAACATCGTCATCTTTCTTTTCTTCTTCGTTAGTTACAACCACTTTCGGGTCTTCACCTTTGTCTGTACCAGCTTCAGAACCATCTGCCAAATTTTCATTTTTAGAATCTTTGTCATCCATGTCTTCTTCTTCGTACATACCTTCTTCTTTTTCAGAATCTTCTTCACCATTAATTGATGCTTCCAATTCTCTGATGATTGCTTCTAAATCCATGTCACTATCATCGTCAGACTCTTCGTCATCAGAATCCATATCCATAGAATCATCACCCATTTCTGAATCCATGCCCATGTCATCCATGTCCATTTCATCTTCACCTTCTACTTTTGCAAAAGGGTTTTCTTCTTCTGAATCTTCACCTTCTAATTCAGCTAATCTAGCTTTTAGTTCAGCGATTTCAGCATCTTTGTCCATTTCTTCTGCACCTTCTTCTTCGTTGATATCTGCTACTTTTTTGTAGTCTGCAACTTGTGCACCTGGCTCACCAGATGTAGTTTCAGTAGAACCACCTTCGAATTCGGTATGTGCATCTAAATTAGGATTAGATGTTGAAGAACCGATTCCTGTTGAATCTAATTCCTCATCGACTTTTTTTGCATCCATTTCGTCAGATTCTTCAGCTTCTGCTCTCATCTTTTGAGATAAGATAGATTGAAGTCTTGGAGTGAAAGCTTCTTCAAGTGCGATTTTAGCGTTCTGTAAAGCAGTTTCTTTAACGGCTTTAGCATCAGCGATTGCTTCTTTCAATAATTTTGAATTTGCCATCTTGTTTTTCCTTAAATTTGTTTGTGAAGTTATTCTTGTAGGGAACTCCAATGTAATTATGTTGATTGTTCGGTCACACCTTATAGAGAAGGGTATTCATTAATCAACTATGTCTTGTAATCTCATAATAAAAAATGAGATATTTGATAATATATATCTAAAATTTTTAGAAAACTAAAGAAAAATATTAAAATAATTTGTTTTTTCTTATTGTTTCGTCTTTTTGTAACCTTTTTCTTTTAGAAGGCTTAGTGAAATTCTTTCTATCTCTAAGTTCTTCTATTTGTTTTGTGGACTGAACTTTCTTTTTGTAATCTTTCAATGCCCACTCTATATTTCCACCCTTAACACTAACTATTAACATTCTTCTATTGTAAATTAACCAATTTATATTTTGTTGAGTATAATAAAGTTACAATGGTATCTATGTCATTTTGTAACCAACTCATTTTTAATTTTTCTTCTTGTCTTAACTTTGCAACTGCTGCAATCAATTTATCAAAATATACTATGATATTTTTTATATCGTTGTTTGTATCTAAACCACTTACAGGTTGTAATTTAATTAAACCATATTGTCCTTGATATGCTTCAACTAAACCATCCACAATACCACCAATTGAATCGTAGTATGTTGCTAATGCCAAATGTGCAGATAATGCACCGACACCTTTAACACCAACATGGAACGAATGTGCCTGCGTTCTACTATGTAATAATAGTGATGCTAATTGTTCCATTTTATTTTGCTTTATTTTTAATTTTAGTTGCTTCTGAATTTAATTTTTTCAGTATGGTTGCAACATCTTTATTTACATCATTTGTGTATACTTTAACCAAATTATCAACTTCTGATTGTATTTTTTCATATGCTGCTGCTTTGTCACCCCTACCAACAACCACATCACTTATTGCTTTTTCTAATTTTGCAGTTCTTTTATCATAGGTAGTACTAAGTGATGTATCAAGCATTGAATCAATAGTATTCAATACATCGTAAAAGCTTTCTAACAAATCTCTATGATTAGACCAAGATATTTCTTCGTTAATTTTATTTTTTTTATTTTCTAATAATGCTTTTAACTTAATCATAATTATTTGCAAGTTTTACATTCGTTGATTCCTAATCTTTGTTTCATAACATCTTCGGTAATATCTGCTATTTCAAAATATCTACCCAATACATGACCCATATCTTCATATAGAGATTCTAATCTTTGTTCTTGTGCTTTTGCTTCAATTGATTCTTTCTCAAATGCAGATTGTAACTTTTTAAGTTCATTCATATTTCTTTTAATAGTTACTCTATCAAACCAATCACCACCTTCTCTTAAAGTATATTCTTGTGCTGCGTCAGCTATACCACCCAATGTTTCCGCAACCTGTCTAATATCAGATTTTCTACTCATTGATTCTCTATGTTGTCCGTAAGTAGAAATAATTTCCAAAAAGTGTTTTTTTAATTCACTTGGAAGTTGTTGAAATTCTTCGGTTTCTCTTAATATATGTTTTAACTTTATCATAAGTTATTTATTTACAATTTTATTTCTCTTTAATTTTTGAACGGCTTGTTGAAGTTGGGTTGGTGTCATATCCAATGCATCTATTAATTTTGCAATTACATATTGTTCTTTTCTTCTACTAAGACTATACCCCTTTAAAGCTTTAATCGCTCTATCTAAAAATCTTTCTGCAGAAGCTGGTAATGATACATCCATATCATCCAATTCTTCATTCATTTCTGTTTTTGAAATGACTTTTGCAGTTGTATAATTGCTTGGTATAAAATTTACTAACTTTGCCATATTAATTAAGTTCTATTATAATTTCTCTCATTAAATCCTGCGCCTTGCACCACTTACCACATTCTTCAGCCACTTTTGCCCATTGTTTACTTTCGTTCATAGGAGCCATAAATGCACCATGTGTTGACGGGTTTGATACAAAGTCCCACCCAACCAATTCGAAGTCTTCCTGAACCATTACAGTACCATCTCTCAATTCTTTTACCGAACCCAATCCTCTTGATGAAATACCTAAACGGATATTATTCTTTAATAATTCTTTTAAGATATTACCAGATGGAGTTGAAAGAATTTCTACCACACCACATACATCATCACCTTCCCAATATATTTCTCTAATATTATGAGAAACATTTTTTAAATTGATAACCGGAGAATCTGGATGGTCTAATTCACCTAATGCTCTTCTTTCTTTAATAAGTTGTTCGTATTTCTTACACTCTCTTTCTAAAATTTCTCTAGGATATCTTCTATTGTTTTGATTTGGAGCACCAGCTCTTTGTAAGATACCTTTAACTAAGTAAGTTCCGTTTTCTTCTTGTTGAAGTTTTGCTTCAAACAAGTGAGTTTCTATCAATAATCCTTTATTCATATTAATCTTTCTTTCTTAATGCTGCTAAATCACTTCCTTCAATTTCACCATCACCATCCACATCAATCTTTTTTTGTGCTGCGGATAATTCTGCCTCATTGTATCCTCTCAATCTACCTTCATTTTTAGCTTTTGCTGCCTTATCTACTGCCTGAAAAAACTTAACCTTTTCGTCAGCTGACATATCAGGAATAGATTTACCAGTTCTGTCTAACATATGTTTGAACAATTGTTGATAATCACTTTCTTCTTTAACTACCTGACGGATAAGTTCTTTTAATTCACTATGTTTCATTATTCTGATATTTGTCTGATTTTTTGGTCTAATTTAATTAATCTCTCTTTTATACTATAAATATGACCATTTGTCCTTTTCCAGTAAGATTTATTATTAACACCACTCTCATTCTTAATCTTACCATACCAATTAAGAAATCTTTCCATTTCTTTTAATTGTTTGTTGATATTGGATATACCTCTGCCAATTTTTGCTTGCGCAGTTGATTCTTCGTTTTTTAAATCTAACCAACGGTTTTCACTAACTACACTATATCCAGTTAAGTCTGCTTGCTTTTTACCTTTCTTTTTTTCGTTTTCAGGTTTACCAAATGCATGAGGACTATTGTACCCTTGCACATTTCCGGTAACATTCATTTCATCAACCATCTTTTCTCTTACAAGTTGACGAATTTTTTCTTTAAGTTGTTTGATTTGTTCTTCCTTTTTGTCGGGTAATCCTTTATGAGATGTTGATGCAAAATCTTTAGCATCTTTATCGGACATTGAATCGGCTGCTTTACTAACTTCAGGAGATGGATTTTCCATATCACCTTTTTGAGCTGCATGAACCATGCCCATAAATCTTTGTTGTGCTTTTGATACTGCTGGCATTTTATTTCTTTATGGATTGTTTTAATTCACTTAATAATTCATAAGTCATCATCATAGCAGACAAATGTTGTTCTTTAATTTTTTTAGCAGATTTAATTTTTCTAATATTTGCAATTGTTTCTGCTAATTTTATTTTTGTAACTTTGTCTGAAATTTTTGAACCGATTTCTTTTAATGATTCTACCAATCTATATACTTCATCCGAAACATATTGATTTAATTTACCAGTATTATTAATATTATTAATATATTCTCTCAATAATGATTTTTGGTCATTTGTAAGATTACTATATTTTTTATTAAATGATTCTACTAATAGTTTATAAGAAACTGCTCTTAAATCATCATCTTGTTTTCTATATTCTTCCAAAACCGCATCTTTTACTTTTACATCTTTATTTTGAATAGATGTATTGATAATATTTTCGGCTATTGTAAATCTAGCTGATACTATGTCGGTTGGTTCGTATTGTTCATCAGTAGTTACTGTTTCAAATATTTTGTAAATAGATGCTAACATTTTATAATTAGAAATTGGAGATTTAATAAACTCCTCTAAATTATAAGTTTCTTTTATTTCTTTGATAAGATTATACTTTTCTTTTGTAAGTTTTTTCTCATCAATTTTTTTACGAGCTTCTAATATTGTATTGATAAATTGTTCAGCTTTTGATTCTGAATTATATTTTTCATTTATAAGATATTGATACAATTTTAATTCTTTAGATAATTCTTTTTTAGAATTAAAATGCTCTTTTAATAATTTTTCTGCTACTGATTTACTTGATGACATTACTTCTGCGGTAATTTGTCTTACTAGCAATTCAAATATAAATCCAGTATTTTTAAATTTCGAATGTTTTATTTTTTTCATCAAATTATACAATTATTCTGATATAAATATATTTTATTATTGGTTTATTACTCTTTTGTTAAATCTTCGGTTAAAATAGTCTTCTTATTACCGTTCATATCTTTAAATATCTCTAAATAAGAATCTCTTGCTTTATATTTAACGGAACCTTCTTTTTGTTTAAGAGTTTTGATACCCAAAGGGTCTCTACCCTGTGGGTGGTCATCTTTACCATATCTAATTGCATCTTTTGGTCTACCACCTTTATCTTCCAATTCTAATTTTAATTTATTTAATTCTTCTTCTACATTTGTTGTACCTTCTGTTCCAGTTTCTTTTGCAGGGTCAACTCCTTGAGTTTCGATTGATGTTAAACGGAATGTTTGTTTTGTATCATCTAATACTTGTAATGTCATTTCATCTTGTTCATCTTTTGCCATTTTCATTACTGCTTCATACATCCATTCCTTTGAGAACATTTTTGTTTGTTGCATTTGTTGAATTAATGCTACTTTTGAAGTGTATAGTTCAACTTGTTCTTGCTCATAAATTTTAGATGGAATAGTAAGTTCTAATGTAAAATCGGTTAATCTATCATCGGTGATACCTTGTGCATATAAGTGAATAATTGCTACTTTGGTTAATTCCGAAATTAAAACTCTTTGTATTCTTTCAATTGTTTTTGCAAATCTAACATCTTGTGCTGCAAGTGTTGCTTTACCATTTACATCTTCTTCATATCCTAAAAAAGCTTTTGGAATCTTTAATGCTGCCATTAACTTACCCTTTAAGTAGTTAATATCATCAATCATATTATATTCCAATCCTTTTAATGTATCAATTGAAGTACCATTATCATTACCACGAACTGGCATATAATAATCTTCAATAAGATTTTGCATATTGTATTTTAAATTATATTCACCCGTTCTTTCATCTACAAATGGAACTTTCTTTGAACCATTGATGATTTTTTGCATGTAGTTATCAACTTCATTTGGGGGAATATTACCCACATCAATTTTAAAGATTCTCTTTTCAGGAGCTCTCATCACTCTGTGGATTAACATAGCATCTTCCATCAACATTAATTGTTTCCAAACTCTTCTAGCTCCTTCAATCATTGATTTTCCGTAAGGTAAAAAGTTTGAATCCGAATTTAAACGGAAGTGGGCCATTTCATAATTCTCAAATTCTTTTTTTGGAGTTTGTCCATAACCACCCGATGGGTTTTGGTATGGTGCATATATGAATTTAACTCTCTGTGGATTTTCTGGGTCAAATTGTTCAACTCTACTAACTTCATATGTAGATAGTGGCATTACATTTACAATACCTAATTTATCTGCTATTTCTAATTGTAAAAAGAAATCACCATATTTTACCAAGTTTCTTGTCCATGGCCAAAGATTGAATTCAATATTAAGAATATCATAAAATAAATTTTCTAATATTTGTTTAATATTATCATCGTCGTGATGTATTTTCAACACATTACCTTGTTCATTTCTGGCAGTAGTTTCATCCGAATAAACATCCAATGCTGATGATAATATCGGGTCCATATCCATAGAATCATAGTCTCTAAACAAATCAATTCTAACTTGTTGATATGCCATCGATGATTGAGTTGCACCGGTTCCATAGTTTGTCACCTTCATTTTCATAAAGCGGTCAACAAGATTGGTGGTCATATTTTGCCACTCATCTGTATCAACTACTTTTACACCATCTTGTGTTTTACGAACAATGGTATTTGTTGAAAATAATTTTTGTAACCTACTAAATACTGATTTATCTGCCATTTTAATATAATTCTATTTTTTTAAATATATGGAAAATTTTTGGATTTACCAAATTTTACCATTTTCTACAACTCCAATATCTTGCTTTATGTCTTGGACCTGGACTATCACAATTATGTCTTGCTCTAAAACTTCTTCTTCTATCTGGATTATTCTTTTTAATTTTTACTCCCTTTTGGCCGAAGTTTACTTTTACAACATTACCGGATGGATTTTTTACATATACTTTGAATTTCTTAACATCACCTGCCATTGGTTTACCCAATTGAACTTCTCTGCCTTGATATTCTGCTTCAAATAAACATGGACAACCACCCTCATTCAATTCTTTTGAATAATTTCTCATAAATGAAATGAAGTCTTCCATATCTTCATCTTCCACATCATATTCTTCTGGTTCAACTAAACCATAATTTACATCATCATCACTATCTATATCTTCATTTACAGGAACACAATTTGGAACCATCTTACCATTTTTCATTTTGCCACCAACTTGCTTATAACCATCCCAACAATCTTCACAAAGTGCATTGGCTTCACCTTCATTACAAGTTTTCCAGCCACCACCTTTTGATTTGTAGTTTTTTGCAGCCCATCCGTTTGCATACGCTGATGGATATACATCAAATTTAGATTTTGCTGCTGATTTACTTGCAGACCACTTACCCGGGTCAGTTGGGCAATTTTTTTCTAAAAATAAATTTATTCTTTCTTCTATGTTCATAGTTTCATTTTTTGGTTTTGTTGAAACATATATTGGTGTTTTACCTTGTCCACTACTATCTTTACCACCCCTTCCTGCGTCGTTTTGTGCAGCTCTCTTTCTACGAGTTGCACTTTCCTTTTCTTTTTTACTCATTCCGGCAGCTTTTGCAGCAGGAACACATTTTGCATAACCCTTTTTTTCTCCTGAAGTTCCACATGGTGGGTGCTTTCCATCGACTTTCTTGCCGATGTTTACCCATTTTTCTTTAAACCATTTATTTAAATCTTCGTTCATCTATAAGAGTTTCAACATATAAATATATAATTATCCCAATAACCAATTTAAATTCTCACTTCCCTTTTTACCCAAATCCATTTCGTATGGATTTTGCTTTAAATGTGTATTTGTAGTATATACACTTTCATATTTACTTACATATGATGCATTTAACATTGTTTTTGTTAAATCAATCCCCTCTTGCTTCAATCTCAATGCGGTGTTACGAACCCATAAACCGATTGCAAGTGCCATAATAAGGTCATCATTATATCCTTTCATAGCTTCTGCTCTACCACCACTCCAAATAAAAGTAAAAGCTTCATCAATTAGTCTAGATGAACGAATTAAAATGTCCTTATCTGTCATATATGTATCTAATGCTGAAATTATTAAAGGACGTGTTTTGGATGTTGTAGAAAATCCCGCAACCATCTGTTTTTCATCTCTATAATATTTGTTTGACATTTGTCTTTCGGTATCTATGTATTTCAAATCATTACTCATATAGAATAGATTTTGATACCCTCTATCTATTACTTGTTGAATACATGCCCATCCTACATTTGAATTTTCGACTATCAATAATGCGTTGTTATATTCGGTTGCAAGTGCAGTTAAGAAATTTCCAAAATCTTTTGTATCAATTTTACCTCTATATTCTGCAACTTGTGAAGAATCTTCAATATCAATCACCTGTGCAGTGGAATAATCGGCTCCGTCACCTCTGGCGACATCGGCCGATATCATATATGCTCTATTATAATTTGGATGTTCCCATACCCACAAATTACCATCAAATCCTCTTTTTTCAACCGGGTCCATTACATATGTGTCTTTATACCAAGTCAATAATGCGGGGTCTATTACGGTATCACCCGAACCAACGAAGTCACAATCACATTCTTGTGCCGCTCCTTTAACTCCTAAAATACGAGTTTGTTCATCTCTCCATGACTGATTTCTTTCAGGGTGAACAGTCCAATGTAAATTAATAC
>JACCDP011288404.1_pt1 | contig 10239 bp, 4 predicted proteins | sample 7445841 | NCBI WGS metagenome assembly JACCDP01 (sample SAMN15323441, study PRJNA562643) | freshwater metagenome | isolation source: river surface water | place: USA:Blue River Watershed | collected 2017-08-17
AGCTGCAATCGCTTGCGTCGGCCTTAGCGCCTGTAGCAAAAGTGATGACTCCGACAGTTCAAGTGCAGCAAGCAGTAAGCTCCTTCTCCAATTTAAGACGAGCGCAAAGCCCTCTGCATCCCTGGCACTTGCCGCCGGCGAGACAGATTTCCGGAACTCGGCAATCGCAGCAGGAAGACCTGATTCCTTGACGATCTACATCAAGCGCATGGCACTTGAAGGCCCCAACGGAGCTAATATCATATTCTCCGATACTGCTGGCAAAGCCATCACTGTAAAAGAAAAAACCGTAGATATCTCCGATCTTTTCACAACCTATGCCTGTATTGATAACGCCACAGGCACACCCATCGAGGGCGTAGGCGAATGTCCCTGCGGACTAGATGCCGATAAGAAGCCTGTTGCGAAAGACGCAGCAACCAATTCCTGTCCTGACACTGGCTCAGCACCTACCGCTTCGGTACCTGCAACTGCTGGAACCTATACGAAGCTTTCCGTCGAATTCAGCGTTCGTGCCAAGGTGAAAGGCTGTGTGACCGGAAATTTCACGACTGTCGCCTCTAACGGAACTGCGACGCAAGGTCCCCACACATACTGTACAAAAGAGTCCGCCAGCACCTTCCAAGCAACTCCCGGTGTAAGTGCAGCTAGCGAGCTCGAGGGAATTACGGCCGAGGAAATGGATTACCAACTTCCTAAGGCAAATAAGCTTTACACCTCAAGTTCAGATACCTTCATGATGCAGTTTCCTATCAGTGGCGGAGTAACCCTCACCGAGGGAGGTTCATCTCCTCTCATGTCTATGGTGATCGATACCAATCGTATGCTTCGCTTTTATAATAAAAATCAAACGAAGGCACCCAACCAAGGTATGAGCGATAGCCGTGCTTACTTTTTCAACACCGTCTTTGAAGAATCTGCTTTTGTGTTTGTTGGGGGAGCTGGTGAGGTTCGAGGCTTTAAATGGTGGACAGATGCTTGTAAGCCCTATACCAGCGGAACGGCTTGTTCTGCAGGCAATAGCAATAATGTTGCAGGTTGGATGACGGTTATCAAAGATGCCAATGGCTCTCCTATCGTGATAGGTCTCATGCCTGATGACGATAACTCTCTGACGATCGTCAAAGGTTCCAATAAAAGTGAAGAAGGTTTGAAAAGCACTGCCTTTGAGAAGAATGGTTCCAATTACAATTTGACTTACTCTCTTGGACCAGATGGGACTGGTCAAATTTTGGATGTCAATCTTGATGCGGACGTAGGCACGACACAGACTAAAAACTTTAGTGGCCTGCAAGAATATGGCGGTAGTATCTATTTGAAGCGGGGACTCTAAGAAGCCGATGCTCATGAATATCAGTTTGTTTGCTGGGTAAAATGTTCATGAGACAGCGGTGAATTTAGACTTTGCATCAAATAAGGGAGGAGCTTAGCTCCTCCCTTTTTGATTTCTCTCTTTTCCAAAAAGACATGAGAGCCTAATCACGGAAGGAAGGATACCTCAAAGCACTGGAAAGCTGCAGATCCTAAGGACGCACACAAAGCATTTGGAAGCCAGGAGATGTAGACTTAGAATCACTATTTGAATTCCCGTTGACAAGATGCAGAGTCCAGGCGTTGGTAGTAAGATCGCTAATAGTCGAAGCGGACCAAAAAAAGCTTATATCAATACTTGCAATGAACGCGTCGTTATTATCAAGGCTCCCAGCTGCTCGCACTGAACCGCTCCCCTTATATCCCAAGTCACGAATTCCATGCACATAAGCATCTAGTAACTCTTTATGAGTAGGCAAACGCCAGTCACTATTTCCACCAAAAATCAAAGCGTCGCAACGATTCACCGCTAAAGACCAATCTAGCATCGTGGTACCTGCAGCAGCTCCCGTCGCAGGATAGGACTCACTCCATATCAATCCCGATATCTGATCTTTTATCAAACAATCATCGCTAGCACTATCACAAGCCCCATCGGCTGTGAGATCTCGCCAGACTGTTCGATCACAATCTGTATCACTTGACCAAGTAGCTACTAAGCTTGGAGGAAAAGCTCCATTGCTATTGTAATCATCGATTGTATCCCACCAGTTGATTGTTGTACCTGATGTAGAGCCGGAGTTGCCTGGCGGTATTGCGTCCGTATTAAATATTAGGTTGTTTGCTCGGTTACGACAGTTGACCTTGAGCTGTCCCAGTGTTCCAGCAATCGACTTTCCTACCCGAATGTTCCAAGGATCTATACTGCAGGCACCGTTGTTCCAAAGACATGCGCTATCAGCCACACAGCTCCCTTGAGTTGTGTGGGTGCAGAGCAAATCGGCAGGATCGAGGGTACCTGTCGTGCCAAAGACCGCCACTCCACTTTTGATATTAGCCGCATCGATATCCGCATCGCCTAGACCCGTCTGATAGGTACCATCACTGGTCCAATACTCAAAAGCAGCTGAAGCTTTAATTTTGGCATGAAAGGTCGGACCATCAAGGTCTGCTACAGCAGAGGCAGAGGGAAGGGGATAGTTTGCAGATGGATAAGCACCCGTCACTCCCAAGAGATGAACTCCTGCTTTAATATTAGCCGCTACTAGAAAACTTGATCCGGCCACTTGATGACGAACCCCTGTTGAATCCCAGAATTCGAAGGTATTGCCAGTTGCTAAAGAACTTTCAAAGTTCGCAGCCGTCAAATCCGTCATAGCACTTGCAGAACTGAGATCCATGGTTTTAAAGGTCGAATTTGCCAAGCATCCCAGCTGGTTAGGGCCAGAGCAGGCTGCATAGGTTCCATTGGAAGAGGTTTCTGTGCTCCCACTTTCAGCTGTTCCTGGGCAGGACTTTGTCCCAAGCTTAGGGTTATCGTCCTTATCAAAAAAGGTCTCGCCTTCACAAATCTCACTTGCCGATGCTGCCCCCCTGTAGACCTGGCCTGCCCCAAGATAGAGGAAGTGAAATCGTGCCTGCTTTTTAGCAGTCCTGAGTTGTAGTACGATTTTTTGAGAACTATCGAACTCGGGAACTTTCACACGAAGTTCTTTGGCGCTCAATAGCTGATAATCTTGTACTTCTCTTCCTCCGATCGTCAGCTTGAGGGTGTCGCTAAATTCAGAGCCATAGACCGCAAGCTCGTCACCGCTAGTCACAACCGCTGGGCTGACGCGTTCAATGAAGAATCCACGGAGATCTTCTTCACCTAAAGCTTCATCGTCGGTACCAGAATTTTGCTGACAGGAGACTAGGCAAAGAATGTAAAAGATACCCAGGCATAAACGATGAGCAAGAGTAGGAAAGAATGAGAAGCAAGGTCTCAAACAAAGCTCCTGAATCCCCATAGATACTCTTTCTTAAATGTAAGATCCCTATGGATGCTGAACTAGCCCCTTGGGCTTAGGGGTCGGCAATAGGGAAGTGATCGGAATGCTGACATTCGAATTGAGTAAAAAGATAGAGCGAGGTTACAACGAGAAAAGAAGCCTTTAGATCTTATGAGTTCGGCTACACGATCTGATTTTACTGGAGTTTTTAATGACCCTTGTTGCAGATATTGATAGGACCAAAGCGACTCTTTCTCCAGCAATCTTAGATTAAAGCACGTCAGTTTTCCAACGTATCGCGAGAACATTTTGAGAGTTCATTCTCCTTCCCCAGCTAAGTCAAAAATCGCTTTATCATGTATATGGCACGTTCCTCGCTTTGTAAAGCTCGCCTCGAGGGAGGTGAGGATGGAGATGTTTATTATTGGCTGAAGGATTGGATCTGGGGGATAAAGGCAGCAAGGCAATGAGCACAGGGTCTAGGGTAAGTCATAAGCATCTTGGTTTAGTCTCGTTAGCTGATGTTCCTGGCCAACTTTTTGTTATGCGGACATGCGATTGCTCGTCTCTGCCTTAAGACCTTGGTCTTTGCTCGCACGAAGCTTTAGGATAAATGTCGGATGAGCCGCTGCCACATCATAGCAAATATCGCCTTGGGCAGAGCGTGCAAGTCGTCGTGAGACATGCAGACCTATGCCCGTTCCGTTGGTTCCTTTCGTTGAAAAGCCGCGCTCGAAGAGCTTGTTCTGCTGCTCGCTTGTGATGGGTGGTCCCCCGTTCTGGACGGAGAGTTCGATGACTTCCTTTTCCTCGTGAACGCTGAGAGTAATCCATCTCTGAGATTCATCCAGAGATTCCACAGCATCGCAGGCATTCAGAAAGAGATTGAGGAGTATTTGAGTGAGCTGACTCGGAGCTATAGCAAGGCTAAGTTGGGGTACCTCTGGGGGAACCTTGACGGAAGCCTTCCGAATACGAGCCTGGGCTAGGTGGACAACAGATTGGTAGACCGCTTTTAGGTCACAGCTGAGCTGGTGGTCCGAAGACCGTGTGTAGCTCATGACGCCCAAAGTCAGTTCGCGGCAGCGCTGCATCGCTTCTAGAACAACTTGGTACTGTGACATGATCCGCAGTTGAGAGTCGAGAAAGATGAGTTCCTCTTCTCCCCGGTTGGCGATTGACTGCCAGATCTGCAACATCGATTCTTCTGCTAGGTCGTATTGGGCGACGATGAGGCGCAGGTTGCGGCGAGCGGCTTGTTCGGAAGCTTGGGGGTCGAGCGGCAGTTTATTCATGCGCGCGACCGCATCGGGATGAATCTTGTTATTCAGCAGACCCTGCCGGAGAGCATGTCGTGGCTGCTCTTCCATTCCCCCGAGTGTCAGTGCCATATCGATATCTTGCGGGCCCAGACGCCGGCTTACCTCAGAGGAGTGAACGATATTTTTGAGCTCATGACTCAGATCAGAGAACAGTTCGCCAAGCTGTATGAGCTTTTCTTGCATTTCATTTTTTTGAGTCAATCGAACCAATTGATGGCGATGCACAATATTCTGCGTCCTCAGTCGGAGTTCGCGTGCTACGATGGGTTTGGGCAGGTAATCGTCAGCCCCAAGTTTGAGTCCAAAAATTCTATCTTCATCACTGGCTCGAGCTGTCACAAGGATCACAGGGATGTCTTCGAGCTCTGGTTCTGAGCGCATCATCCTGATGACATCTTCACCTGACATCTCAGGCATCATCATATCGAGAAGCACCAGATGAGGGCGGAGATTGCGCATGGCCTTAAGGCCCTCAGCTCCACTCAAAGCATAGCTTACATCGAAAGCGTCGGCTTTGAGGATTTCCTTGATAAGATCGCAGTTACTAGGCGTATCATCGATGACAAGAATGCGCCAACCTTCGCCTATCCTTGAGTTTGGTAAAATAAGACTCTGAGTGGAGAGCTTGGTGTCTTCGTTCGGCGAGATGAATGATAAAGTTTCGCTAGTCGTGTCCTCATCTATGGTATCGATAGTAGTTTGTTCTGGAATCGTGATGTTGAAGGTACTGCCTTTCCCGATCTCAGACTCCAGTTGAATCGAACCATGCATAAGCGATACATAGTCTCGAACGATAGAAAGACCTAGGCCTGTTCCCTCAAAGCGTCGTCGTGCATCACCCTCAACTTGGACAAACTCTTCAAAAACTTTCTTCTTATACTGTTCGGGAATGCCGATGCCGCTATCGTTGACTTCAATCAGCAAGGTTTTGTCCTGGTAGCTAAGCTTTAGGGCTACGTGATGAGGTCCGTCAGCTTTGCGGAATTTAAAGGCATTACCAAGCAAGTTGCGAAGGATCGCTTCGATCTTAGCTTTGTCCCCACAAAATTGAGTATCTTCATCTATGCCTGCGAGCACCTCGGTCGTGTAGTGGAGATCGGGGGACTTGATCTTGAGGCCCTCGGCCATCGTATCGACGCTTGTTTTGAGCGACCAGAGGGAAAACTGACTGCGATTGAGCTTGGCTTCGCCCCTTCGTGACTTTGCTAAATCGAGTATCGTATTCACTTGATACTTGAGACCTTCTGCCAAACGCAGCGCTTTTTGCATTTGCTGCTGGGCGCCAGCGGGTATCAGGCCGTAATTGCCTTGGAGAACCAGATCCAAAAAGCCTATGATGCCGCTCAAGGGAGTTCGTAGTTCATGAGACGTGTTATGAAAAAAGAGGGTGCGTGCTTTCTCCTTCTCCACCAATTCTTTTGCATAGAGTTCGGCCCGTTCATAGGCGAGAGCCGAGCGCTTAGCAATAACTTGGGCTTGAAAGAGCAAAAAGAAGATGATTCCCCAGTCATTCAGAGAAATTTTGCTTGATATGACTCCCAAGACATTGAGCACGTCAGTAGTGACGGCAAACAGAAAGATGCCGGTACCGGCAGCATTCCAGCCCGCTCCTTCAAAATTTTGGCGAGCTGCTCGGATCGAAACCACCGTGGCATAAGTGAAGGTTAAGAGGACCACAGGAAAAAGGTAATATCGCATTGTGAGAGCACAAATGTCTGGAAAGGTGAGTGCACATAGACTCCAAAGGCCATTGAGTACAATCAACGTATAGCTGAACTTGTTTTTGGCAACACTGGGGAAGCCAGTCACGAGATAGACAATCAAAGAAAGACTGACCAGACCCTGAGTGAAATAGTTGCTGACGATGCCCCATTTATTGTAGGTATCAAGCGATCCTAGACCCCACTGATAGGAGGAGAATGTTCTGCAGGCGAAGGCACAGGCAAGAAAAAACAAGGCAAGACTCGTATGATCTGCGCGGCGACGTAACCAAACCAAAAGACTATAGAAGGCGACTGCAAGCATCACTCCAAAACTGAGGAGGTAGTTCGCCCAACTTTGGATGATATCCACCTGTACAGCCGAAGCTTCCCCCACTTGAATCGCAAAGGGGATGGGCGAGATTCTGCCGCTGGTAAAGTTAGCGATTTGTACGAGGAGTATCCAATCGCCCTTGGCCTTAGGAGTGAAAGGCATATAAACCGGTCGTAAACGATAGCTTGTTGTCGCGGCATCAGTGCCCGGTGTTCCCGTAGTAAAAGTCAAGGCTGCACTGGGATTATCTGCGGGATAGAGTATCCAGCGTGCTGACCCTGAACCAGTCAGAGAGCTCAGGGCAAGCCCCTTGGGAAAGGTAGGAACGTCTCTGAGCACAAGGCGGTAGGTGCCAAAGGTCTGATCGGGAAGTCTTTTGCCATCCGAATTCGTCAGCTCAGAAAAGGGCTTATTGGGATGAGTTGTGAGGGTAGGGGTAGGAAGCTCAGCACCCGGCTCGAGATAGTTTTGCCAAAAAAAATCAAAGGGAACCTGCTTCATGACATAGATATCTTGAGTAGCTGCATCCCAGCGAGCAAAGCTATGCTGTGCTGGAGGATTGGTCTGTGCGTCCAGCGGAACCGCAAAGGCAAACGCCCAAGCTAAGAGCAGCGAGGCCCTGAGCAAGAGAAATGGTGGTAGCTTACGCATGGTATTTGCCTTTCGATTAGGCTAAGGGACAATTCCGAGTATCTTCTATGACGCCTTCGGTCTCTTGCCCACTTCACTCGTCTGTGCACTTTTTTCTTGCGCTTTTATCTGATCCATAATTTTCACATCCGAATCGCTCAAAAATATCCGTCCCTTCTCGAGATCACGCTTGCGCTCATCAAGCTTCAGCAAACTTCCTTCAACCCCTTTGACAAAAGGCTCAAAGATCTTGAGATCAAAATCTCTCGGCGCAGACTGCTTCAGGAGTTCAATTGCCTTTTCCGCTGGTAGCGCAGGTTTATAAACCCTCTTCATCAGAAGGGCAGAGTAGGCATCTGCAATCGCAACGATTCTTGCATACACATGAATCCCATTCGCAGGATCCTCCTCTGCACGCCCCTTCTTACCCCTCGGATAGCCATGTCCCTCGAAGCGCTCATGATGCTCGAGCGCTACCAACGCCACCACCTCATCGATGGGTGCGCCGCCGACGATTGCATCCATAAGCTCCCGGTAGCCATGCTCCGCATGGGTCTTCATCACTTCGAATTCTTCTGGGGTAAAGGAGCTTGGCTTATTGAGGATCGCATTGGGGATACAGCTCTTCCCAGTATCATGATAAAGCCCGCTTTGAGCGAGAATCTCGGCCTCTTTTAAGGAGAGCTGAGGATTGAAATGCTGTTTGGCCATGATCGTTGCAAACATCGCAACGGAAGCGGAATGATCATAGAGAGTCGGATCTATTGTAATCATGCGGCTGAGTGTGCTGATCGCGAGCTCGTTGTCCATCAGCTGCTTGACCATAAAGGCCGCTGAGCCTTTGACATGTTCAGCAACCGCCTGATTGATGCCGCCGCGAATGATCATCTGGCTTGCTTCACTCAGGTTGGAGAAGGTTTCGAGTGTCTTGCGATCGAGCGAAGGATCTTTCTCTATGAGAGTTTTGATCTTTTTATTGCGCACCTGTGAGAGGCTTGAGGTGAAACGTGGATATTCTTTTTTGAGCAGATAAACATCGATGGTCGCTTCTTCTTTGAGGCTGGCGATCCAGATGTGCTGCAGCAATTCTGAGCTGAACTCGCTGGGACGAATGTATTCGACCATTTCATGATCGACTTTGATAAAGATGCTAAAGTCGATGCTGGACACATCCCAGAGATAGGAAAAATGTTCGAGACTCACTGGCCGAAACTGAACGCTGTTCTCGGGAGTGAGGCGGATGATTTTGCAGCGCTTACGCGTTTCCTCTTTTAAGGTAAATTTCTTATTCAAGGGGAAACCTCCATAATATGGAAGGTCTATCGGTGGAGGGAGAGGGCATTCAAGGAACGACAATCTTACAATAAAGACATGTTTTGGCGAAAAGGAAAAAACATGGAAAAAGCCCTCTTTATTCTCTCTCTCCACTGGCGGTATTAGGCCCCTGTCAGACCCAGAATACGCCGCTCGAGCTTTTTATCTTGCAGGGCACTGAGCATGAAGGCTGCGACATCGGCTCGTGAGATGCGGCCTTTGCTATTCTCTGGCAGGCGCTCGGCGGCCACGACTTGCTTGCTGAGGGGGCCGTGGGTGAGACCTGTGGGGCGCACGATAGTCCAGTTGAGAGACGATTTTTGTAGCAGCTGCTCACAGAGCTCGTGATCCTTATAGGCGTGTTTGAGGAGATAGGGCTTGATCACGGCGCGAAAGAGCCAGGGTAAGTCTTGAGCCGTCTCGCCGATGCCATAAGCGCTTTCATAGATCACGCGGGTCAAACCAGCTTTGTGAAGAGCGGGTAAGATATTTTCAAAGGCTTGGCTCAGATAGGGGCGTGCTTCAAAAAGCTCAGTATGACCGAGAGTCGAGAGCAGCGCATCGTGTCCTGCCAAGTGTTGGCCACAGTCTTCTAGAGGACCTACCACGACCTTAAGCATGGGGTGCTGGATAGTGAGCTTTTGTGGACTACGGACATAAGCGGTCACCTGATGCTGGGCATCGAGGGCTTGCTGTACAAGAGCGAGGCCGGTAGCGCCAGTGGCGCCGAGCACAAAGAGTTTCATAGATCCGTTCCTCTGCTATATCTCTGCAATCTTAGATCAGCGCCGAGATCTCACTCAGATGGGCGAGGGCGCTAGACCATGCTACACTACCTAGCGAAGAGGCGTCAGCCGGAAATCAAAAGGAAAGATTATGTATAATCGCTACATTTTGGAAAGCTATCGCCCCCTTCGTCCTGCCCTGGCTTCGCTTGGGGCAGCCCTCGAGACTCACCTCGCAGAGCTGGTGCAGTCGCTGAGCTTCAAGGTTCACGATGTAAGCTGGCGCCTCAAAGCCGAGGAGAGCTTGGCCAAAAAACTGGCACGCCCAGATCGAACCTATAAGGATTTGAGGGATATCAAAGATCTCGTGGGCCTGCGTGTGGTGACCTACTTTGAAGATCATATTGAAGCTGTCGCGCGCCTTTTGGAACAGCATTTTATCGTAGATTTTGAGCATTCTGTCGACAAGCGCTGGGCCAAAGATCCTCAGAGCTTTGGATATCGATCGCTCCATTACATCTGTCAGCTACGGCCCGAAAGTCCCCTGCAAAACTGGGATGGGGCTCAACTTCCCTTTGAAATTCAGATCCGCAGCATCCTTCAACATGCCTGGGCAGAAATTGAGCATGACCTGGGCTACAAGTTTCCTGAAGCGATACCTCAGCCGGTCCGGCGACGCTTTTCTCGACTGGCAGGCCTACTCGAGCTTGCCGATGAAGAGTTTGTCGCTCTTCGTCGCCTTATGGAAGATTATGAGGCGCAGGTGGAAGCTGGGACCCTAGCCAGAGCAGACGCGCAGTCGCTCGATATGGTCTCGCTGCGTTCCTTGCTCGAGGATCCTTCGGTGCTAGAACTCGAAGAGTTACTCGCTGCGACTCTACAGAAACCCTACCTCGACACCATTTTTTATCC
>JACCDP010172417.1_pt1 | contig 10238 bp, 6 predicted proteins | sample 7445841 | NCBI WGS metagenome assembly JACCDP01 (sample SAMN15323441, study PRJNA562643) | freshwater metagenome | isolation source: river surface water | place: USA:Blue River Watershed | collected 2017-08-17
AGCCCGCCGAGCCAGTCCTCCGCCGCCGGTCCCGGCCACGCTTCCCGCGCGCCGCGGGCGACCCAGCGCAGGAGCGCACGCGGGTCCGACGGCAGATGGGGTGCCAGTCGCGCCGCGACCTTCGCCGGGCCCAGTCGCGCCAGATCCGCCTCCGCCAGCACGTGGAGCCAGGCGCGGAGCCAGGCCTCTCCGCAGGTGTCCAGCGCCCAGGCGTCGGCGACCTGCTCGCGCACGAAGCGCACGTCGGTTCGGCCCAGCGGGCGGCCCCCCGCGCGGGCGCACGCCACGAGCGCCATCACGACCCGAGCCGGGCCGGTGCTGCCGAGCCTGCGCACGTGTCCGGGCACGGAGACGTCGAAGGCGGCGGCATCCTCCACCCCGGGGCCGCGCGCGTCCACGCGGACCTCCAAGGTCTCGGCCTCCTGGGGCGGGGGGTTCCACCCCCCGCAACGCCCCCCGGCGGCGTCGAGGAGCCGCCCGTACGGCACGAGCACGTCCGGGCACCGCACGATCTCGTCGTCCTGCTCGACGTCGAAGCGCGTCGTGGTGCGGGTGCTCCCCGCGCGCAGCACGACCTCCACCGACGCGCCCCGCAGGCCACGCGCGCGCCACGTCGTCACGAGGTGGACGCCCGGACCGGACGGCCCGAAACCGTGATGGAGCCAGCGGAGGCGCCCGAGCGTGAGCTCCGGGGGCCTAGGGCGCCCCGCCACGGGTCCACTCCGCGCTGCCGTTCGGCGTCTCCCACAGGCGCACGCGCTCCACGCGCACGCCCGTGTCGGCGAGCAGCCCCTCCGACACGCGCGCCAGCTCGGCGACGATGACCTCGGCGGTCGGCGGCGCGTCGAGCCAGTACACGGGCCGCCCGTGCGCGGCGTTGCTCGCGACGATGGCGGCCACCGCGGGATCGGGGTCGGTGCGTTGCAGGAGGGCGGTGTGGTCCCAATGGGCGTCGATCCAGCCGCCGACGCGGTCCTTCACCACGCCGAAGTCCACGACCCGCCCGCGATCGTCGAGCGCATCCGCGACGCAGGTGATCTCCGCGGCGTAGCGGTGGCCGTGGAAGGCGGCGCACTTGCTCTCGTGGCGCGGGATTCGGTGCATGGCGTCCCATTCGAGGCGCCGTGTGCAGGTGACCGGAGGCATGACGGGCGCCTAACCCGCCCAGCCATGCGGGTGCCGTCGCCGCCAGGCCCAGGCGCTGCCGAGAATGGCCTCGAGCGATTCGTGGCGCGGCGCCCAGTCCAGGAGCGCGCGGGCGCGGGCGCTGTGCGCGACGAGCACCGCGGGATCGCCGGCGCGACGCGGGCCGAGGACGGTGGGGACGCGCGCACCGGTCACGGCCTCCGCGGCGGCGATGATCTCCCGCACGGACCACCCGCCTCCCCCGCACCCGAGGTTGAGGATCAGGTGGGTGCCGGCGGGGTGGGCGTCGAGGGTCCGCAGCGCGCGCAGGTGCGCATCGGCGAGGTCGACGACGTGGATGTAGTCGCGCACGCCGGTGCCGTCGCGCGTGGGGTAGTCGTCCCCGAAGATCTGCACGGCCGGGCCGGTGCCGGCGACGGCCGCCAGCACCCGCGGGACGAGGTGCGTCTCGGGGTCGTGGTCCTCCCCGGCGCGCTCGCTCGCCCCGGCGGCGTTGAAGTAGCGCAGGCTCGTGGCGCGCAGGCCGTAGGCGCGCGCGTACCAGCCGATGGCGCCCTCCAACGCGAGCTTCGTCTCGCCGTAGGGGCTCGTAGGCCGGGTCGGCGCCGCCTCGTCGATCGGCTGGACCTCGGGCTCCCCGTACACGGCCGCGCTCGAGCTGAACACGAGGCGGTGCACGCCGCGGGCGCGCATGGCGTCGAGCAGACCGAGCCCCAGGACGACGTTCTGCCGGTAGTACCCGGACGGATCGCGCACCGACACGCCGACGAGGCTCACCGCGGCCATGTGGACCACCGCGTCCACGCCGTCGAGCGCGCGATCGAGCGCGGCGCGATCGGCCAGGTCGGCGTGCACGAGCGTGGCGCCCGGCGGCACGGCCGCACGATGCCCGGTCGAGAGATCGTCGTAGACGCGGACGTCCACGCCCTCGGCGACGAGGCGCTCCGCGACGATGCTGCCGATGTAGCCGGCGCCGCCGGTGACGAGGACCCGCACGATGCCTCCTACTCCACCATGACCCCGCCGTCTTCCTGATCGTCGTGGGGGTCCGCGTGCAGCAGCACCCGGGCGCGCGGGCCCGCGACCTCCCGGATGCGGGCCATGACCAGCAGGTGCATGTCGTGCAGCGCCTGCGCCGTCATCGCGGGGTCGACGACGACGTGCGCATCGACGTGGGGCACGGAACCCCCGCGCGTGCGCAGCTCGTGGAACGACCGCACGCCCGGCGCCTCGGTGAGGATCGCCTGCACCTTCGCGACCATCTCGGCGGGAAGGCTGCGATCCATCACCACGTCGAACCCCTCGCGGACGACGTGGACGCTCGCGCGGAGCATCGTGAGCGCGATGGCGATCGACACGATCGGATCGATGGCCGCGATGCCCGTGAGGCGGACGAGCACGAGGCTCGCCAGCACGCCGCCGTTCATCCAGACGTCGGTCGCGTAGTGGAGCGCATCCGCGCGCACGACGAGGCTCCCCGTCGCGTCGGCCACGCGCCGCATGGCCCCGACCACGACGAGGTTCGCGAGCAGCAGCGGGACCATCACGGCGACGCCGAGCAGCGAATCGTGGGCCGCTCCGCCGCCGGTCAGCTGGTGCACGGCGCCGTAGATCACGAACAGGCCCGCGGCGCCGATGAAGCCGCCCTCGAACATGGCGCCGAGGCCCTCGATCTTGCCGTGCCCGAAGTTGTGCTCCTCGTCGGGGTCGCTGGCTGCGATCCGCACCACGACGAGATTGGCGAGGGAGATGATGATGTCCCCGAGGGAGTCCATCGCCGAGGCCGCCAGCGCCATGCTGCCCGTGTGCATGCCGACCGCGAGCTTCGCGACCACGCCGAGCACGCTCACGCCGATGGCGAGGCGGATCACCCGCTGCTGGCGCACGGTGTCGTGGGCGCCGAGGGGGGAGGCGTTGCGGAGGGGGTCTCCCCCTCCGCCCACGGACATCGAGGTCATCCGCGCTCCGCCTTGCGCTCGCGGCCGGTGAGGTCCCGGAGCACGTCGCCGACGGCCTTGTCCTCGTACAGCATGCGGTAGACCTGCTCCAGGATGGGGGCCTCCACGCCGAGCTTCTGCGCGAGGAGCCAGCCGGAGCGGGCGGTGACGACGCCCTCGGCGACCTGTCCGAGGTCCTCGAGGACCGCGTGCAGCGTCTTCCCCTGGCCGAGCCCGAGGCCCACGCGGCGGTTGCGGGAGAGGTCGCCGGTGCAGGTCAGGACGAGATCCCCGAGGCCCGCGAGGCCCATCAGCGTGAGCGGGTTCGCCCCGCGCGCCACGGCCAGACGGGTGATCTCGTTGAGGCCGCGCGTGATGAGCGCGGCGCGTGCGTTCGTGCCGAGCCCGGCGCCGTCGCTGACGCCGCAGGCGATCGCGAGGACGTTCTTCAAGGCGGCGCCGACCTCGACGCCGACGATGTCGTCGGAGTGGTAGACCCGGAAGAGGCCGCCGTGGAACGCGGCCGCGACGCGCTCGCAGGCCTCCGCGGAGGCACCCGCCACGACCACCGCGGTGGGCAGTCCCTGCGCGACCTCGCGGGCGAAGCTCGGTCCGCCGAGGGCGACCAGACCGGGGTGCAACGGCGTCGGAAGCACGGCGTGGAGCACCTCGTCCATGGTCTGGAGGGTCTCGACCTCGATGCCCTTGCTCGCGCAGCACACGAGCGTGCCGGGCGCCAGCCGCGCCCCCACCGTCGACATCACCGCGCGGATCGCCTGGCTCGGCACCGCGGCCACCACGAGTCCGGCGCCGACGAGCGCCGCGTCCAGGTCGCCGGTCACCGTGACCGTCTCGGGGAGGCGCAGGCCGGACAGGTAGCGCGCGTTCTCCCGCGAGGTCTGCATCGCCGCGGCACGCTGGGCGTCGCGATCCCAGAGCGTGACCGCCAGTCCGTTGCGCCCCAGCTGCATCGCGAGCGCCGTGCCCCAGCTGCCGGCGCCGATGACCGCTGCGTTCATGCCTCGTCCTCCCAGCCGTCGAACCAGCGCATGCGGCGCGTGTCGACGCTCGCGGCCCGGGCGCGCGGGCGCGCCCATTCCCGCAGTTCCTTGAGCCGATCGTCCATCGTCACGGCGAGCGGCACGGTCTCCCGCGCCACGCGGATCAGGTCGTCCTGCGCGAGCTCCCGGCCCGCCGAGAAGCTGCGGAACAGCGCGGCCACGACGAGCTGCTCCAGCTCCGCGCCGGAGTATTTCTCGGTCTCCTCGGCCACCGCGAGCAGGTCCCAGGACTCCGGGTCGCGCCCACGCCGCCGCAGGTGGATGTCGAGGATTTCCAGCCGCTCGTGCGCGGTCGGCAGGTCGACGAAGAAGATCTCGTCGAAGCGACCCTTGCGCAGGAGCTCCGGCGGGAGGTTGCGCACCTCGTTGGCGGTCCCGACCACGAAGACGGGCTTCTGCTTCTCCTGCATCCACGTGAGGAACGCGCCGAACACGCGCCCTGTCTCGCTGCCGTCCCCGAGAAAGGCCTTCTCGATCTCGTCGATCCACAGCACCGCGGGTGCGAGGCTCTCCGCGACGCGGATGGTGTCGCGCAGGCCCTCGTCCGCCCGTCCCTGGAAGAGCGCGCCGACGTCCAACCGCAGCAGCGGCACCCGCCAGAGGTCGGCGACGGCCTTGGCGGCGAGCGACTTTCCGCAGCCCTGCACGCCGAGGAGGAACAGCCCCTTCGGTTCCGGCAGGCCGTAGGCGCGCGCGCGCTCGGTGAACGCGGTCTGGCGCTGACGGAGCCAGTCCTTGAGCGCCTCCAGTCCGCCGACGTCCCCCATGCGGACGTCGTTGCGCACGAACTCGAGGAAGCGGCTGCGTCGGAGGAGCGTCTCCTTCTCCGCGAGGACCAGCGCCACGTCGTCGTCGGAGAACCGCGTGCCGTCGAGCAGGACGCGGGCGTAGGCGCGCTTGATCTCCTTCTCCGTGAGGCCGAGGCTGGCCGTCACGAAGGCCTCGAAACGCTCGGCGGGAATCTCGATGCGCTGCGCGAGGAGGAGGAGCGCGAGCAGGCGCGCGATCTCCTCGCGGCCCGGCAGCGGCACGTCGAGCACCACCGCGTCCTTCTCGAGCGCCGCCGGGAGCACGAGCCGGTTGGACAGCAGGAGCATGGCCTGGCCGCGTTCCTGCACGTCGCGGAGCACGTCGCGGATGCGACGGATCAGCAGGGCGTCGTCCAGCGCGCCGTCGAGGTCCTCGAAGAGGAACAGGGCGGGCGCCGTCGTCCCCGCCACGGCGTTCACGGCCGCGGCGGGGTCGTGCGTGCCGGCGACCGGCCCGTGCGGGCCGAGCAGGCCGGTGGTGCTGCGCCAGCGCCAGAGTTCGACGCCCTCGTGCGCGGCGACACGCTCCAGGCCGCGCTCGACCCGCTCCTCCTCGGAGGAGACGAGCCAGATGAGCGGGTAGCGCGCGGCGACCAGCCGCGGGATGCGTGCGAGGAGGTCGTCCACGATGTCAGCGGGGGATCGACCGCGCAAGTCGGAATCCGACGTACGGGGCCGCGGAGCCGGGGTTCATCGACGACCGGGTCGTCCGGCTGTAGTCACTGGCCGCGTTGGAGTAGCCCTCGCCACGGAGCACGCGCTGGGTGCCGCCCGTTCCGCCGATGGGATCGACCGTCGCGACGGTCGGGACGGTCGCGTGCCAGTCGTTCACCCACTCCCACACGTTGCCGCTCATGTCGTGGAGCTCGCACGCGTTCATCGCGAGCTGACCCACCCGGATGGGCGCATGGTCCGGCGTCTCGGGCCGTACGCCCGCGAGGTGGGCCACGTACAGCGCGTCGACCGAGCCGGCGTGCGCGGTGTACGCGCCGCAGGTGGCGGCCATCTCCCATTCCGCTTCGGTGGGCAGGCGCCAGGCGTCGCAGTCGTAGATGGACGCGAGCGCCGCGTTCTGCGTGCAGTTCACGGCGTTGCCCTCGCCGGTGCAGGTGTAGCACAGGCGCGCTTCGTCGATGTCCTCCTGGAGGTAGCGGCTGTACGCGTTGGCGAACGCGGCGGCCTGGTGCCACGACACCGTCTCGACGGGGCAGTCCCCCGACGTGCACGTCTGCATCGTGCCGTTGGGCCCGTGGTACGCCGGGTTGTAGCCCATGACCGTCAGGAAGTCCTCCTGCGTGACCTCGGTCGTGGCCATCGCGAAGTCGCGCGTGAGCGTGACGGCGTGGCCCGAGGACACGGTGTCGTAGCCCATCAGGAACGGCGCGCTGTCGGTGTAGGGAATGGCCGCCGGCGCGATCCACGCGAAGGTCATCGGGCCGAGGGTCACGACGTCGCCCGGGCCGACGATCGTCGTCTGGGCGGTCATCGGGCTGCTCCATCCCGCCGCGACGACGCTCGCGTCCTGCGGCACGCCGCGCGTCGGGTCGTCGGTCGCCCACACCTGGCACGTCACGACCTGGCCCTGCGCGGTCGCCGGGGCGCCGGTCGCGTCCTGGCCCGGCAGCACGCTCTGGACGACGACGTTGCCGCTGTTGTCCACGTAGCGCTCGGTCACGGGCTGCACGGCCGGGGCGTGCACCTCGCCGGTCGGCTCGCGCACCAGCCACAGGAAGCCGTAGCGGATCGTGTCATCGTCGGGGTCGGATGCCACCGGACGGCACCGGAGGGTCTCCCCGACGGCGGTCGTGCTCGGGTCGAGCTGCACCGTCGAGAGCGACGGCAGCGTGTTGGCGCTCGGGTACTGCACGCTCCGGGGCACGGAGCGCGCCAGCCGGAAGCCGATGTCCCCGCCCTGCTGGGTGGCGTCGTAGCTGGCACGCGCCCACACGAACAGCTCCGGCACGACATGGCCGAGGGTGGCGCCGCTTCCGATGACGACCGACGGGCTGTCCCACGAGCCACCGCGCACGGCGCGCGTGCTGCCTCCGGTATGGTAGGGGTCGGTCACGTCCCCGGTGCCGTAGGACGTCGGGACATCCGACGTCCACTCGCGCAGGTTGCCGCTCATGTCGTGGAGGCCGCAGCCGTTCGCGTCCTTGGCGGCGACGTCGTGCGGGCGGCCGTAGGCGTTGTCGCCGAACCACGCGACGCCGAAGACGCTGCCCGGGGTGGAGACGGGCCCCGCGTCCGGCACGTAGCTGTCGGCGCCGGCGTACGGGGAGTCGCTGCCGCAGCGTGCGGCGGCCTCCCACTCGGCCTCCGTCGGCAGGCGGTAGCCGTCGCAGTCGTAGGGGTCCCCGATGACGGCGCACGTCCCGTCGCGCGGGTCGCAGGCGTAGCAGCCCGGGAGGCCCTCGGAGGCCGACAGCGCGTTCGCGTACTGTGCGGCGTCATGCCAGGAGACGCGGTCGACGGGGCACGCCTTCGTGTCGGCGCACGCGGCGTCGGCGTTGCCGGGTCCGAAGAGCGACGGATTGCGCTGCAGGAGCGCTTCGAACGCGTGCTGCGTCACCTCGGTCTCGGAGATCCAGGTGTCGCGCGTCCGCGTCACCGTGTGCGCCGGCGTCTCGAAGGTGCCGCACGACGTCTCGGTGCAGCCCATCGTGAAGCCCCCCGCCGGCAGCCAACGGAAGGGGAGATCGGCGAGGAACACCTGCTCTCCCGCCGCGTGCGGCAGGTCGAGCGACGCCTCGCCGGGGCCGGTCCAGCCGACCGGATCGACGGTGGGGTCCGTCGTCAGCGTGCCATTGTTCGTCGTCCAGACCTTGCAGGTCCAGCTCTCGCCGGCGGCGGTCGCGGAGCCCGACACGATGCTGTCGGCGTAGGCCTGCGCCCCGGCGTGGACGGTGGTGGTCACGGCGGGGTCGTTCGCGGCGAGGGCTTGTCCTTCGCGCTCCCACGCGACGTGCAGGGAGAGGGCGTCGCCGTCCACGTCGGTCGCCTCCGCGTGGCAACGCAGGTCCGGCAATGCCGACGCCGAGGAGGTGGTCGTGTCCTGCGTGAGCGTCACGCTCGCGACGGGGGTCGGGCTGTCGAGGACCGTGACGGGGTTCGTCGTGAAGGTCGCGCCCGGCCCTTCGGCGTCCGACGTCGAGAGGACCGCGTAGACCTGGTCCCCGCGGTGCAGGCCGTAGCCGAGCGTGGCGTCGGTTCCGCGCTGCACGCGCGTCCAGCCGGAGGCCGTGGGCGCCTTGTGGTACCAGTAAATGCTCACGTCGACGTTCGCGGAGTCGGGGTCGACGACGTCGTAGGCGAGCCACAGCCCGGAGGTGGCCGTGATCGGCGCCGGCTCGAAGCGGACGTTGTTCACGAACGGCGCCCACGTGACGACGGCGCTGTCGGTGACACGGTTGCCGGCGTCGAGGCCGTCGAACGGGTCGGCGTAGCAGCTCAGGCTGCCGGCCTCCGGGATGCCCTCGATGTCGGGATCGAAGGACCGGAGAACGCCGTAGGCGTCGGTGACGCCGCAGTAGCAGTCGGTGGTCGCGGCGACGTCGTCCCCGTCGAGGTCGGAGAGGCCGGACACCTCGCAGTCGACGTAGGAGCCGACGCGCCAGGCCCCGCCGTCCTGCGTGGCGATCCGCAACTCCTCCGCCACGGGCGGCGTGTTCGCGACGGTGACGGGGTCGCTCGTCGCCTCCGCGACCGGCAGGCCGTCGGCGTAGAGCTCCACCGTGCAGCGGACGGTGTCGCCGCGGTGCACGTCCGGGAACAACGCCCAGGGCATCTCCCGGCCGTTCTCGTCGCCGGTGATGCTCACCGACTGGCCGCCGGCGGTGAAGGTGTACTCCGCGACGATGTCGTCCCCATCGAGGTCTTCGACGTCGCTCGGCAGGCAGAGCAGGGGGTCGCCCGGCCGGTAGGCGCCCGGGGTGCCCGGCTCGAGCGTCACGCTGCCGATCGTGGGCATGCGGTCCACGACGAGCACGGACGGGGACGTCGCGTAGACGATGCCACCGGCGCCGTCGGACACGCTCGTCATGCAACTGACGTAGGTGCCGTGCGGCACGGTCCCGGCTGCGAGGGTGACGCCCTCCTGGCCGGAGAGCGGCGCGTTGTCGGCGTACCACGCGAAGGTGGTGGCGAGCGTGTCGCCGTCCGCGTCGGTCGGTTCGAGCGCGAGGCAGGAGAGCTCGGTGTCCTGGTCGGGCGCCTCCGGGTAGACCGCGGGCGTGGGCGCGACGGGCTCGCTGTTGATCACGCGGGTGATCACGGAGGTCGGCTCGGAGAGGTTGCCCTCGTCGTCCGTCGCGAACAGCTCCACGCCGATGGCGTCGCCGCGCGCCGCGAAATCCATGCCGGGGAACGCCGCGCTCCACGTGCGCCCGTCGGTGCCGACGGCGTCGGCCACGACGGTGCCGTCGGGAACCTCCAGTCCGTTCACGGTCCACATCGCGGCGACCACCGTGAGGTCCCCGTCCATGTCGAGCACGTTCGCGTAGACGACGAGCGCGTCGGTGACGCGCGGCTGCTCGGGCGTGAGCGTCAGGCCGAGGATCTCCGGCGCGGTGCCGCGGGCCCCGGTGTCCGCAGCGCCGGTGTCGTCGCGCCCCGTGTCGGTCACGCCGGAATCGCCGCTTCCCCCCGGCTTGGGCGGGTCGCCGGGGAGCGCGGGAAGGCAGGCGGGGAGCAGGAGCGCGAGCAGCGGCAGGGTACGCATGGGGTCATCCTAACGGACGACGGGGGCCCTCCGCGACCCGAATCGTGGCGGGGTCACGACGGCCAGAGGTCCCAGGACAGGCGCACCACGAGCGCCGCCACGACGGCCAGGAACATCCGGCGCACGAGCGGCGCCCCATGCGCGAGCGCGAGTCCGCTCCCGACGCGGCTCCCCGCCAGGTTGCACGCGGCCATGGCGACGGCGAGGTCCCAGCGCACCTGTCCGACGAGGACGAACGCACCGATCGCGGCCACGTTGGTCGCGACGTTGACGACCTTCGCGCTGGCCGACGCGGCGAGGAAGTCGAGGCCGAGCAGCGCGACGAGGCCGAACAGCAGGAAGGTGCCCGTCCCCGGTCCGAAGAATCCGTCGTACAGCCCCAGTCCGAGGCCCAGGGCCGCCGCGGCCCACGGGCGGGGCGGGGTGTCCGGCGACGACCGGCCCGCGTCGCGACGTGCGAGGGTCCACGTCCCGACGGCGAGGAGCAGCACGAGCACCATCGGCCGCATCCACCCCGCCGGCAGGCGCGTGGCGAGACGGGCGCCGGCGACGGCGCCGAGCCCGG
>JACCDP010177202.1_pt1 | contig 10238 bp, 7 predicted proteins | sample 7445841 | NCBI WGS metagenome assembly JACCDP01 (sample SAMN15323441, study PRJNA562643) | freshwater metagenome | isolation source: river surface water | place: USA:Blue River Watershed | collected 2017-08-17
ATGCCGTCGCAATTGGGCTGTTCCATTTGCCGTAATCGCAGTAGGACGTGAAGGGAAACGCTTGCACAAACTGCTCAAAAGCTTCTTTGGTTTCGTCCAAGGAAACAAAGACCACCTCTACCCCTTTGCCTTTCCATTTTGGATACAGTTTAGCAATTTTGGGAACCTCTTCCTTGCAGGTTTCACACCAGCTGGCACCAAAAACCACCAAGGTGTATGGACTTTTAAGTTCCGATAGTTTCTTGAGTTTTGGAACAGACGTCTTCAAATTACCCTTAAATTCCATGTCGGGTGCGATGTTCCCTTTTTTCATGGCGCGATAGGTTTCGAGCTGTTTTGCTAGGTCGGAATTGAGGGTACAACTGCTCTCGTTCAAGACTTTCAAAGCGAGGTATTCCGAGGCCTGAAACAAAGAGTGACGTTCAAGCAGGTCAAAGAGGTAATCCGTGACTTCGTTCAAGCGGGATTCATTTTTTACAAGGTGCAACATCATGGAATCAATGGACACCTTCATTTCAATATAAACCGAGTCCAAGGAACGACCGGAGTTTTCTAAGAGCCAGAAATGGCTTTCGATGGCGTCTTTGAGCAAGCCGCTGCGGTAGAGACGTTCGTCGGTGTAATCGAGTGTTCGATAGGCGGTGATGGTTGCCGGAATTTCTTCGGTACGGTATTGGGCAATGGTGGAAACGTCGCTCACCAACCTTCGCATGGGCAAGTACCAACGCACATACCACGAAGGATTGAGTGCGTCGAGGTATGCTTGATCTTCTTGTTTGATGCGAACCTTCTCGGATTGGATGGCCATGGAGGGAACGGCTTGAACGGCAAAGAGGCTGTCGAGGGTGTAAATCTTTTCCAAATAGCCCCACGCACTGAGCGCTTGTTCGCGACGGGGATGTTGCACTGCGTAGGTGGCGAAGGCTTGGTTTTGCTGGCCCTCCAGGATTTGAACGCTTTCGGAATAGCTGAGGTGACCACCTTGCAAACGAATGCGCTCGTTTTTGTCGAGGATTAAAAAGTAGGGTTTGTTCTCGGCCGTAATGAGGTAGCCAATGGCCGGTTTATCCGTTTTAAAGGAAAACGAAAAGGTGCCGCTATGCCCTACTTTCACGCTATCTAGGGTACGCGATTGAATGCCTTGGAAGGTCCCAAAACGTACGAGTTCTCCCGCCATGGAGGGAAAGGTGGCGGTGAGGGTTTGGGCGTGCAACAAGATGTCCCAAACTAAACACCAAAGTAAGCTAAACATTTTAATCATCTACAAATTTTTAAATAGCCAATAACCATTGCCAAGCAGGAACAACGTTTATAATACCTTCTTGGACTTCAAGTTCTTTTGTTTCATCGTAGGTAATAATCCATGAATTAGTTATTCCAAGCGCTTTCATGGCAGATCGTAATCCAATCACCTCTCTTTCCAATGTTTCGGGATTTTTAATACTATAGGAGACTTGAATTAACATCCCCTTTTCAGGAATATAAAAATCAACTTCGGTTTTTCTTCTAAGAAAATAGGGATGCTCCCCTCTTCTTCTTAATTCAATGTAAATCTGATTTTCAAGAAGTTTAGTGGGTTGGTCGATTAGAAACAAACCTAAAATCCCGTTGTCCAGAAAGTAATACTTTTTATTCGTTTCTTTCTCGGTGAATTTGCTGTGGAAATTGGTAATAGAAGCGATTAAAAAAGAGGACTCAAGATAATTCAGATAATCAAAAAGGGTATTGTTACCAATGCTAACCCCTGTCGATTTGATTAAATTTTTTATGCGATTAATAGAGGTTTCGTTATTGACACTTTCTGCCATTTTCTTCACCATCAATTTCAGGGTAACAACATTGGAAACCTTATATCGTGCGATGAGGTCGCCATAAAATAGTTTCTGATAAACACTCGAGAGAAATTCACGTTTATCGTTCATTTGCAGCAGCTCTGGAAACCCCCCGAAATGCAAATACTCCTCATATTCCTTTATAATTTTGTAGCGTTCGGAAGAGTATTTGGTTTTGGAAGTCACGCTAAGTTCTTTGAAGTATAAATATTCGCGAAACGAGAGAGGAAGGATTTCTTTATTGATAAAACGCCCGCCCAATGTGCTTGCAATTTCATGACTCAACATTTCCGCATTGCTTCCCGTTACAAAAATTCTCCGACCTTCATCTGCCAAACGACGAACAAACTTTTGCCAATGCGGCACATTTTGGATTTCGTCTAAAAAGATGATAGGCATCCATTCAAACAGTTCAAAATAGGCATCAAGAATATATTGAAAGTCATGATGCGTAAGCTCCAACAAGCGTTCATCTTCAAAATTGATGAATAACTACCGCTCGTAATTTTCCTTGCTGAATTTTTCTTGAATAATCTGATATAAATAATAGGATTTCCCAGCGCGTCGCAAACCGGTAAACGCATAATTTGCTTCATTCTCAAAGGTTATTTCTCTTTTGATGAGCCTGATATTTTTCAACCATTCTTGTCGTTCAACGATTATTTTTTTAAAAATATCTTTCATTTACATCTTATCTATAGTACAAATATAATTAAATATATCTTATCCAAGAGATATAAATATTCGTTTTTGTATTGATAACGTGCTATAAAACACCAAACTTCACCTTATGATTTGATAACACAAGGAATGAACTTTGAATAGTTTGGGCCTGGACAAGAACCCCCAACATGAAACATCCTAAAAGTAATTTAATGCTAAGCACCCTCTATTTTTAACCAAAATTTATCTCGCGTTAATAAATCTCCATCCCACGTTCCATTCCATTAATTCTTAATGCAACGGACCGTTAAGCCGTACGCTCGGACGAATTGGTACACGAGGGCACCGCTGCTAGAGAAGTTCAAGTAGTTTACGGACGAGCCAAATACCGTGCTACTCCAATAGCGGCCGCTCGTGCCGACACTGGTGAGCGATCCATTGCTGTTGTTGCGGTAGCCCGCCAAGGTCCATTTGAGGGGAGCGGCAAAAGCACCTGCACCGTTGTTACTGCCCCAGCTCAAGCGCTCGTTGTTGAGTTCCGTTTCGGTGGGTAGGCGATACCCGCTCGGGCATGGGTTATTCACCCCGTTTACCCCTTGCCAAAGGTTATTATTCTGCGGGCTTCGCCAATCGAAAGACCCAGAATTTATAGTAATAAAATTACCATGCGCGGGTTGGTCCACCGAACTTAAAGTTGCTGTAGTGGGTGAAGTTCTGCACTGGTGGCCATCGGCTCTTCTACCCCACTGGTACAGGTCTCCGTACGCATTTTGATCCGTACTTGAAGTAGCCACTTGGCTGGCACCAAGGTTACGGTCCATCCAAATCTTACCCGTAGTTGGGTTCGTCACATCTACCACTATGGTAGCACCCGCACAATGCACGGTACCTGCAGGATACTGGCCTATGGCCATCACACTCACCGTAAAGGAGCACGATTGTCCTCCTAAGGTAATGGCAAAGCTCGCCGTTCCTGAACTTGCAGGGGTACCGGTTATGGTATACGTAACGCTGCCTGCACCATTGGCCAAGGTGCCTGCCGCCAAGGTAGCTGTGAGGCCTGTTACACCCGTGGAAGCAACATTTTGCGCGCTGTACGAACCTGCGTTGCCACCGGTGTAAGGCACACTTGCGCTCACGTTGCTTGCGGCCGAACCGCTGAACAAATTCCCCGAAGTGGTTGCACCACCACAGTTTAACGCACCCAGTGCACCTGCGATTTCTTTCAGGCAACGGACCGTTAAGCCGCCCGCTCGGGGGAAGCCGTTCATGTAGGCAGAGCTGCTTTCGAAGTACAAGATGCGTGAGGACGTTCCAATTATCGTGCTACTCCAATAGTCGCCGCCCGCGCCGCCACCGCTGAGCGATCCATTGCTGACGCTGCGGAAGCCCGCCAAGGTCCACTTGAGCGGAGCGGCAAATGCACCTGCACCGTTGTTACTGCCCCAACTCAAGCGCTCGTTGTTGAGTTCAGTTTCAGTGGGTATGCGATACCCGCTTGGACACGGATTATTCACCCCGTTTACGCCGTACCATAAGTTGGTATTTTGTGGGCTTCGCCAGTCGTAAGGAGCATTGGGTGCAAGAATGAAGTTGCCGTGGACGGGCTGATCTACGGAACTTAAGGTAGAGGTTGTAGGAGACGTACGGCATTGGTGGCCGTCGGCTCTTCGGCCCCACTGGTACAGATCCCCGTAGGCATTTTGGTCGGTGCTAGAGGTAGCCACTTGGCTTGCGCCGAGGTTTCGGTCCATCCAAATCTTACCCGTAGTTGGGTTCGTCACATCTACTACTATGGTAGCACCCGCACAATGCACTGTGCCTGCCGGGTATTGAGGTTGGACGGCAGCTACATTAATCGTAAAGCTGCAACTTTGACCGCCTAAGGTGACGGCAAAGCTCGCCGTTCCCGAACTTGCTGGCGTGCCCGTTATCGTATAAGTAATAGTGCCGTTGCCGTTGGCAAGTGTATCTGCCACTAACGAAGCTGTAAGGCCTGTTACGCCGGTGGAAGTGACGTTTTGTGCGCTGTACGTGCCCGCATTACCCCCTGTGTAAGTTATGGTTGTACTCACGCCGTTGGCCACAGTACCGCTAGTTAGGCTTCCCGTGGCGTTGGCACCGGCGCAGTCGATCGTAGTCAGTGCAGCGGCAGGAGAACTCACAATGATCGTAAAGCTACAGCTTTGTCCTCCTAAGGTAATGGCAAAGCTCGCCGTTCCTGCACTTGCAGGGGTACCCGTTATGGTATACGTCACGCTGCCGTTGCCGTTGGCCAAGGTGCCTGCCGCTAAGGTAGCTGTGAGGCCTATTACGCCCGTGGAAGCCACGTTTTGTGCGCTGTACGTGCCTGCATTACCCCCTGTGTAAGAGATGGCAGTACTCACGCCGTTGGCCGCAGTGCCGCTCGTGAGTGTTCCTGTGGAGGTGGCACTAGCGCAATTGAGCGTAGAAAGTGCAGCGGCGGGTGCACTCACATTGATGGTAAAGCTACAGCTTTGGCCTCCTAAGGTAATAGCAAAGGTTGCCGTTCCTGCACTTGCAGGGGTGCCCGTTATGGTATACGTCACGCTGCCGTTGCCGTTGGCCAAGGTGCCTGCCGCTAAGGTAGCTGTGAGGCCTGTAACACCTGTGGAAGCAACGTTTTGAGCGCTATACGTGCCTGAATTACCACCGGTGTAAGAGATAGCAGTACTCACGCCGTTGGCCGCAGTGCCACTCGTAAGTGTTCCTGTGGTGGTGGCACCAGCGCAGTCGATCGTGGTGAGTGTTCCGATTAATTGTCCGGAGAATGTCACATTAATAATATCAGAAATCACATGGTTTTCTGCACTTCCATTGGTTTGAATAATCTCCATTTGATTGGTGACCGTATTGAAGCGTATGCTGTCTATTTGGGTGATGGGTTTGGGAACCGTTCCTGAGGTTTTATTGACGTTTTGTATTATTTGACCATAAGCATTAAGGCTACTTAGAACAAGTACGAGGTAGATTAACTTTTTCATAAATACCTATTGTTTTACGATAAACGGTTTGGTGATTGTTTTTTTATCTGATAGAATTCGGCAATAATAAACGCCATTCACAAGGTTACCATTCCATGTGTAGGTTTGCAATCCTTCGTGGTTTCCAACATACATTTGGTGCAACTTTTTACCTTCACCAGATATAATTTCAACCGTTATGTTAGACATGGCCTCGGTTTGAAACTGAACATTTACCACACCCGATGAAGGGTTTGGAAAAATATTCAACACATTTACAAAGGAGGATGGATTTTCATCCACTCCCACCCCAGAAGGACTGAAAGCATAGTTATTAATATCAGAAATATTCCAAGTGGAAACCGTACCGTTAAATTCTTGAAGAATCATGGTGCTTGCTCCAAATTTAATGCTCTGAATAGAAGCAATTGGAAAGGTATTGGTGGTGGCGTTATTCAAGTTTACTACCAAATTTTGGGCATTTGTGTTTTTTGAAAAAAACAAAACAACTGCAACGAAAATAATTCGAGTTGATCTATACATTTTTATTTTATTTTGAAAAAAGTAACATTGGCTTACCTCTGAATATTTTACATACTATTTCCCATAATCAAAGTAATTTGAAAGTTTTTTAGGTATTTGCACATTGCGTATTGTATATCCCAGTTCCATAAAAAGATAAATGACATCTTTTTCTAAAAAGTCGTCTAAGTCTTTACGTTGAACCTCTTGATCTCCATTAAGTGAAAGTTCGTCTACAAATACCGGCATGAACAAAACCGCAGCCTTGGAAAACACTTCCTGTCCCTTCTCAAAATAGGGCGTTTCTTTAGGTTCGTTGCCAAGTTTTCTAAGTACTGAATTAAAGCCCCCAAAATAGCGCCCATCAACGTGCTTCGATAAACGCTCCATGAAGGTGCAACTTGATGCTAATCCAATGTAGTAGCTATCATCCTCGAAACGAAAAAAGTAAAGCCCGTTTTCACAATTTCTAAATGCCCTCAGACCGTTAAAATAGGTCCCAAAACTTACGTCTTTAATAGTTAAAATGCGCTCGCTTTTGAGTAGTTCAGCAACTTCATGGATCGCTTCCTTGTTAATTGAACCTTTAAACTGAGGAATAAATAAGGGATTAGACATTTTGTTATAATTTGGTCAATATTGTGGGATTTGAATCCAGGTCCTTGATCCTGAAGAAATAGATTCCTTGATCAAATTTATCCACTTGAATGACAGTGTCAACTCCATTGATGATGCCTTCCATAACGTTGATTCCCGTGCAATTGTAAATAACATATTTCTTACCAATGTTATCTTCAGAACACTTAATAAAGAGTTGCTGATCCACAGGGTTTGGATAGAAAATGAATGATTCACTTTTATCTTCATAGAGCCCTGTATGGTTTACAGTTAAGTTTAATACAATCACGCTGTCGCATCCGTGTATTGAAGGCAGCGTTTGAGTGTAATTACCTGTTTGAGTGTAAATCTGACCGTTCAAATTAAAAGTATCAAGCGCCGATTGATTTATAAATGAATATGTTGGATTCTGATATACTAATACATTTGCGGAAACCGTATCAATGCAACCCAAAGTATTGGAAGTTATCAATTGAACGTTATAACTTCCATCGCTTGGAAAAATGTGACTAAAATTATAAGAGTTGGATGTATATCCATCCGATGATGACCAAAATGTGTTTGAGGGTTGAAAATTTTGATAATTCGAATTGTTTATAATGTTGGTTATATCTCCGGCACATACATTTGTGTCTAAAATTGCTGCTTGGACCGGGTTCGGTTCAAAAATAGTAGACGCAACAACGGTTCCCCCAAATTGATTTTGCATTTCGCAATTAATCGTATCTGAATATTGAGTTGATACCAAACTTGAAATGGAGTTAATCGAAAAGGATTGGCCCGTTGCTAGAATTTGACCATTTGCTGGATTCTGCCATGTATAATTTGAAAATCCCGAGGGAGCTACAAGTGTTACCGAGTCGTTGATACTGTTAGGACAATAGGGTATGTAGGTATCTAACGGAGCACAAGAAGCAACAACATAACCATAAAAAAAATGAATATTATTATTTAAATGTGCTTGACAATCTGTAACAGCAATTTCTAAGGTTAGCGTCTGGCCCATATAAGCAGAAGCATCTAAACCTATTTGCTGCCAATCCTTGTATACAATTATTCCGTTAGCATTCGCAACGCCACACGATTGCCACCCCGGCGACGCTGCCGATAGATAAGATTGATAAAATGACCCTGGTAGCGGATTACCTATAGCATCATATACACTAAATTGACATTCAGGCATTAAGCTTAAGACTTCACCACCATCCCTACCAACAAGAGCAAACAAAACCGTAATCAGATTGGACTGAGGCGTAATTAAAAAATCATACGTCAGTTTCGCTGCATGGGAAACTCCTCCTCCATAATCCCCCACCATTGCCGAATGCGTATAGCCGTTGGGCACCACAGGGAAATTCAAGCAGGGCAATAAATTCGGGTCATAATTCCCTGTACTCATAATGGAGTGCTGTGAATTAACCCCTTGGTTAGGAGTTACAATCCCTATTTCTCCATACGTATTCACCCCGGAGAAAGCAGACCAATTGGTGAAATTTCCTTGCGATAAATCAGCGTTAGGGCAATAAGTTTGCTGAGCACGAATGCTCATGTTCATTAGCCATAAAAACAATAATAGATAATTTCTCACAGCGCAGCGTTACGGTTTATTTCCCCCAAAAATACCCTCCGAATTTCTCTTAGCCCTTGAATTTTTGTTTCGTTTTTGTTTCGTTTTCTATGTAAATGCTTCCTAGCTTATCTTTGGGTATGTCAATGCCTCAACTGAAAAGAGCCCTAGAACAAAAAATTGGATTTGAGATCAATTCGATTGCTGCTTGTCGAAGGCTCGAGACATTGCTGATGAATAAAGGTCATTACGTTTCCTACACTACCTTGAGCAGATTTTTTGGCCTAGCAAAAATCCATACCAATACCAGGCCTTCTACTTTGGATGAATTGACGCGCTACCTCGGATATACCGATTACAGCCATTTTTTAGAAATCAACCATGAACGCGAAGCATCCAATCGCGATAAGATGGAAGCCTTACTGTGCGTTGAATCCTTGTTTTTATCGGGAAACGAACGTGGAGCTATTCGTCAATTGATGAAATTGAAACGGGAACAACCGAAGGTATTCGGATATACCACGCAGTTTGCAGGAAACTATCTGTTTGGCTCACCAAAAGAGCATTCCTTGGCCTTCCAAGAATTACTTCAATACCAAGATTATGCCTTGGATCTGTTACAGCTCTTTGTGTTCGAAGATGATCCCTACGGACATTATGCTAGGCTACTAAAGAAGTTGTCAACACAGCAAAGTTCCAACCTTGAATTATCTCAATTCAGCGACTTATTTGTGCACAGAAAGACGCTACTTCAAGGCAACAAAAAACAGCTTTCGTTTCGGACACAAGATGTATCCCATTTTCATTTAAAATCGAGGAGTTTAGAACTTGAATTGCTCACAAAATCCTTTTCGAAAGACGAAATTAATCACAACACAGAATACATCATCCATGAAATAACGTTTGAACATGACGTAGAAAAGGCTTTTGCCTATGTAGGCCGCTGGTGCCGCGGCTTAATTTACACGGAACAATACCATCTCCTTCAAGACCATATCGCTTGGAAAGAACAGTGTATCGCTTTACTTCAGATTCAAGAAATTAACAAAGAATTTCAAGCCGTAATTTACACCTTTCTTGCACTTACGTATGGATACTTTGGGAGTCTAGCGTTTATGTACAACGGAGAATGGGAGAATGCTAAACTGGAATCGAAGTTATTATTATCCCTGGCCTTCAAACAACACGATGCGTTTAAAACCTACAAGCGTTTGTTAGGCTATGTTTGATGAAAAGCGGATTGTTTGCCTTGTTCTAAAATACCTTCAATAAAGCATTCCAAACAACCACAGGGGCACTTTGTTGCCAACGCCATTATCAACATCTATCGCAAGATATGAACTTGGAACCCCTTTAATCTGCCGGAAGTCCTTATGGGGTCCCCCTACCTCAAAGGTGTATCTATCATCAACCATAAAATCACCGAATTTGGAGGCCGTTACCTGATGGAGTTGACTTAGCTGGTTGAAAAAAAAGGTTTCTCGAACCGAACCAATATTTGCTTTTTCATCAGCGAAAAGGTAAGCAAAATTGGTGTTTTCTAGAAATATCTTTTCCGGTTTTTGCAAATAGCTTAATTTCTCATGTTCTGCATTCAGGACTTTAATGATTCTAGCTTTGTCCAACAAATCCAAGAGCCTCAAAATGGTATTTCGTGGTGCCTCCAAGCGCTCGGAAAGTTTCGAAATATTTGGCGTAAAAGGAACGGATTGACTAATCACATGCAATAATTTTTTCATGGTACGAACGGTGGCGTAATTCAATTCTTCAAACGGCGCAATATCAATATCGATGACCAAATTGATGGTCTCCGATAGCTTTTGAGCATATACCGATTTGTTCTCCTTGTAAAATGGAAAATAACCTTGTTTTAAGTAGGTATTAAAATCCTTTCTGAACGAAAATTGATCCAATAAATCGGCGGTGATTTCGTGATGGCGCGTTAAAATGGTTTCCAAGTCAAGTGCTTGAAACGAAACTTTTTTTTCAAACTGTATATATTCACGAAAGGTAAGCCCCTGCAAATAATAAACGACTGCCCTTCGCGATAAA
>JACCDP010458836.1_pt1 | contig 10238 bp, 7 predicted proteins | sample 7445841 | NCBI WGS metagenome assembly JACCDP01 (sample SAMN15323441, study PRJNA562643) | freshwater metagenome | isolation source: river surface water | place: USA:Blue River Watershed | collected 2017-08-17
GAATGAAGAGCCACGCCAGGAGACAATCGTTGAACCATCGACGATTGATCAGGCCGCCTTAGCCGCCATCCGTGCGCTGCAACGGCCAGGTCAACCCGATATCGTCGCCCGCATCGTGACTCAGTACATGGACTCGTCGCCGGAGCTCATCGATCGGATACGCCGTGCCGTGTTGTCAAAGGATGCAGTTGAGCTGCGTGCCGCTGCGCGTCGCCTGAAATCGAGTAGTGCACAGTTAGGAGCGACTGCATTGGCTTCCGACTGCCGTGAGCTGGAAATGATGGGTGCGAGGGGAGAATTGGAGCGAGCGGATGAGACCGTAACGAAGCTGGAGCGACACTACGTCGACGCCTGTGCCGCCTTCCAAGACGAAATCGGCAAGGGGAGGGCGGCGGCATGATGGATAACGGTCGTCCCACGGTTCTCATCGTCGATGATGATCCCGTCGCACGCTTGCTGGCCCGTGAGGCGCTTGAACAGTCCGGCTGGTCGGTGGAAGAAGCCGAGAATGGTCGACTTGGCCTCGAGGTATTCATCACGCGACGTCCGGATCTCATCCTTCTCGATATCATGATGCCGGAAATGGATGGGTTTACGGTCTGTGCCGAGCTGCGAAAATTGCCGGAAGGCATTCACACTCCTGTGCTCATGATGACCGGACTCGAGGACTACCAGTCGATTACCCAAGCCTATGATGCTGGGGCCACTGACTTCATCGTCAAGCCGGTCAATGGTCTCTTGCTAGGACATCGGGTGCGCTACATGTTGCGGGCCGGTCAGGCCATGCGAGACCTACGAGACAGCCAGGACAAGTTGATGCAGGCTCGTGACGCCGCGCTTGAAGGCACTCGCTTGAAGTCAGAGTTTCTCGCGACCATCAGCCATGAGATTCGTACACCGATGAACGGTATCATCGGGATGGATGAATTGTTGCTCGATACGGAGCTCTCCCCTGAGCAGCGCGACTGCGCTGAAACCATCAAGGAATCCGCTCAATCCTTGCTGGTCATCGTCAACGACATTTTGGACTTTTCGAAACTTGATTCCGGTCGCGCCACGATGAAGCGAGAGGAGTTTGTGCTGAGTCGAGTGGTTGATGACAGCGTGGCGGTGTTCCGCGAGCGGGCACAAGAGAAAGGACTCCACCTTCGCCATGACATCACTTCGTCGGTCCCGAGCACGCTCTGGGGCGATCCGACTCACCTCGGTCGGCTCCTCTCCGTACTGCTCAGTAACGCCATAAAGTTTACGGAGCGAGGAGAAGTCTGTGTGCAGGTGCAACCGAATCCTCAGCCATCCGGAGACTCGACGGTTGGGGTCTCAACCGGTCTAGGGCGGATCCGCTTTTCGGTGACCGACACGGGGATCGGCATCAGTGAGTCAGACGCTCTCCGGTTGTTCCAGCCCTTTGTGCAGGTGGATGGGTCTCATCGGCGCAAGTATGGAGGCACCGGCCTTGGCTTGGCGCTCGCCAAGCAGCTGGTCGAGCTGATGGGGGGAACGATGGAATTTGAGAGTATATCAGGGAAGGGGAGCCGATTCTGGTTTGACCTCCCGCTTGCGCGTGCCAGTGACCGTATGCCGGAGGCAGTCGGACCTCGCGAGGCGCTTGTCTATGTGAAAGAAGTTGTCAGTCAAGCCGTTATTAGAAGAACATTGGAAAAGCTCGGATATCACGTCCATACCCTAGCGGACGTCGAAGATCTGGTAAAGATAAGCCCGGAGGTTGTTCCCATATTGCTCGTTGTGGAGTGCAACATACTGGTCTTGGAAACAGCGCGTAAGCATGTGCAAAGGTTGAAGGAACGCTTCTCTCGGTTGCGAATTCTCGGACTGGTGCACGAGTCGTTCAGTAGCGAGACTCCAGCGAACCTCCCGTTCCACATCGATGGACATCTCGGAAAACCGTTGACTGTCGACGCAATTAAGTCAGCTGTTGAGACAAGCGGGTCCTCCCAACTCGCTGCCTAGACGGACGCTGCTGTACCCCTATGACGGGCTAGTGTTTTGAGTGATTCACGGCAGGGCCTCGTCATCCTTCAGTGCTTCTTGTCCTTCTGCATGATCTTGTCGGTCCATGCCAGCAAAATAGCAGAAGCTAAGAATGTCATATGGATGAAGATCTTCCATTTTAGATGTTCCGGGTTCTCATTGGCGACGTCCACGAACCCCTTCAAAAGATGAATGCTCGATATTCCGATTAACGAAGCCGCCAACTTGATCTTGATGGTCCCGGGATCGACATGAGTCAGCCAATCGGGACGGTCTGGATGCTGCTCCAAATCAAGCTTGCTGACGAACGTCGCATACCCGCCGATGATCACCATGGTCAGCAAATTCGCGACCATCGTCACGTCGATCAACCCCAGAACTCCCAGCATGAAGACCGTTTCATCCATCTTGTTGATGTGGAGCACCATTTCCCAGAGCTCGAGAAGAAACTTGTAGGCATAGAGTAACTCCGCCACGATGAGTCCGCCATAGAGCGGGGCTTGAATCCATCGACTGGCAAAGACAATGGATTCGAACGTTGCCTCGATGTGATTGCTGGCTGAGTGAGAAGTCTTCAGTGATCTGTGCGTCTCTGGAGATTCTGGTGAGTCAGAATCGGACATCAAATTCCTCCTAAACAGTACAGCGATATAGGTGTTCGAGTGACGAATGGACGGTGGAGCGTATCCTAGTCAGTGCATTCCAAGCTGTCAATTCCATCCGTCGCCGTGCTGGTGGGTCGTGTGAGTGCTCCAGAGAGAGATCGATACGTTGGGCAGATGGGGACTGCAGGCAGCGAGGCTCTTTCCCCAGTGGCAACAACAGGCGAGCATTCACAAGAGTTGCGTTGAGGAGTCATTCCTCTCGCGTCAGCCATGAGTGGCTCAGCGAGTCGCCGTGGCTAAACGCACCTCCGAGCCCTTAAAGCTCCCGGCATAAAAGGCGGCAATCTGGGATCGGCGCCCGATGTTCAGTTTGGAATAGATATTCGCGAGATAGTTCTTGACGGTTTTTTCACTTAAGCTAAGGTCCTTGGCGATTTCTTTGTTGGTGAGGCCTTTGGCCACCAAGGGAAGGAGACGTTGTTCTTGCGGTGAAAGGAGTGGCCGTTTGGATTGGCCATGCTCTGTGTAGACGTGCTTGAGCCACTCCATGGTATGTTTGGTCAAGCGGGGATCAATGACGGGCTGGCCAGCGTAGATGGTTCGAATGGCACGAACCAACGCCTCGGATGCGATATCCTTGAGAATGTACCCTTGAGCACCGGACAGAATAGCCTCTAGGACGGTATGGTCGTCGGCGAAACTCGTCAAAAACAACACGCGTGTCTTGGGGCATTTGGCAAGAATCTCACGAGCGGCATCGACCCCACTGCCGTCCGGCAGTCGGATATCGAGTAAGACGAGGTCCGGTTTCAGACGACAACAGAGTGTCGTCGCCTCTTCCATCCCCCCACCTTGGCCTACCACCTTCATGCCAGGCGTCAAATTGAGGACCGCACAGAGCCCGATACGCACCACCTCGTGATCGTCCACAATGACCAGCCGAATTGGTTTAGACTTATTCATAGATGTGTTCCTTCTTCAGTGGAATGTCGACCATCACGCGGGTTCCCTCCCCCGGTGCGCTCGTTAGCGTAAAGATGGCGGAGATCTGTTTGGCTCGGGCTGCCATGTTGCGCAATCCATGACCGGCTCGACGTTTACGCACAGTCGAAAATCCGACCCCATTATCACCGATGATCAAATGGATGGCATTTCCCGCCAGGCTGAGTCGAATCCAGCGATGGGATGCCTGCGCATGACGGGTACTATTACTGAGGGCTTCTCGTACAATGTTAAGCAACTGTTCTCCCAGCGTGGGTGTGATGAACGACAGCACTGGAGCTGCGATCTCCAGTGCAGGCGGGGCCTGGCTCGCACTGGACATCGACGTGATGAGCTGCCGCAGGGCTTGTCCGAAATCCAGTTCCATTGTCGTACGCTGGGTCAATGATGTAATGAATCGCCGAACATCAAGCATAAGCGCGTTGAGCTGGTCAACGGCTTGAGCCATGTGGAGTTTCGACTTCCGAGGCGATTTCTTTATCGACAACTTCCCTGCTTCCAACTGCATGCCAACTGCGTAGAGGGCTTGCAGCGTATTGTCGTGCAGGTCCCGACTCAACTGCTCACGTTCCTCCATCGCTAGTTTGCGCTCGGTAATATCCTGAACCGCAGCAAGCAGGAGTGGCCCTGCATAGCCCGACAACTCGATTCGGGTGGCTTTGACGGAGACCCAAATAATTTCACCGGACTTACGGATGTACCGCTTTTCGACAGTATATTCCGATCGAACCCCGCGGAAAAATTCGTCCGTCAACATGATATTGGCCGCAAGATCCTCCGGGTGTGTGTAGAGGGCATAGGTGCTTCCGACGATCTCATGTTCGTCATACCCTGTGAGCTCGCACAGGGATTTGTTGGCGCTGATCGTGCGCCAGTTCTCATCGAGGATGCAGAGTCCGACCGGGGCTTCAGCGACAAAGCGCTGGAGCCGGAGCTCGCTCTCACGTAAGGCTGCTTCGGCACGTTTGATGTCCGTCACGTCTCGCGCTACGCCGACTAGGCCGAGAACCTGGCCGGTTTGACCTCGGTGAGGTGTCTTGATCGAATAGAAGGTCCGAATTTCTCCGTTCAGTGGGATGACCGCTTCGAATTGTTGTTGAACCGATCCCAAAAAGACCGATGGATCATCTGTCATAAGCTGGTGGGCGGTTTCTAATGGGAAAATCTCATCATCCTTCTTGCCGATGATGTCCGTAGCAGGCTTCCCAATCACCAAAGCCCCGGCGGAGTTGATGAATCGATACCGGCCGTCCCGATCCTTCATGAAAATGGCGCCGGTCGCCGTTTCGCTGACTGATCGCAAGAGCGCTTCCTGCTCTTGCACGGCCTGTTCAGACCCTCTGCGTTCAAGTTCTCCGCTCACCCATCGGGCCATCAACTGCAAGAAATCCTTGTCGGCTTGGCTGAAACGGCTTGGATAGGGCTCTGGTCCCAAGAAACAGATGGTGCCGTACGTCTGTTCTTCTCCGTCTAGTACTGCTCCTATGTAACACCCAAGCCCCAGCTTCTTGTAACCGGGATGATCAGACCACTCATCGGCCCCGGCATGTTCAAAACAGACGACACCCTGTGCCTTCAATGTCGCGCCGCAGTCGCTTTGGCAGAGAGGCAGATGCATGCCGGGTTTGAAGGCGGTGTGATCCGGAGCCCAAATGTGCGTCAGTTCTAGTTCATCGCCACGTACGCCGGTGACGATACCGATCGGGAGCCGGAAACGGCGGCACCCGAGCTCTAAGACGGTCTGAATGCGCTCGTCGAGGGAGAGACTGGGTTTCGAGGCGGCTTCATACAGCGCTCGAATCGCCTGTTCGCTCTCTCTCAACTGATATTCAGTCTGCTTCCGATCGTCGATATGTTGAATGACGGCGATAAAGTAAGCCGGGTCGCCGGAAGCAGCACGGACTAGCGAGACCGTCAAATCGACCCATACCCACGTGTCGTCATGACGGCGGTACCGTTTCTCCATGGAGAAGGATGGGTGTTTGCCAGCGAGCAATTCTCCTAGAGAGTGAAGATTGGCGGCGAGGTCGTCTGGGTGTGTGAATTCTTGAAACGTTCGTTGCAACAGCGTCTCCGATGAATACCCGAGGGTTGCGCAGAGGCAAGGATTCACGCGAAGGAATCGCCCGCCTAAGTCGAGTTGCGCGATTCCGACCCCTGCATGTTCATAGAGCGCCCTCCAGCGCGCCTCACTTTCCCGAAGCTGTTCCTCTGCGTCGCGACGTTCCGTGATGTCTTCACAGGAGATGAGGACGAGGAGTTGCTTGGCCTGGTCGTGAATGGCCCGTGCTCGTTCTTTGACCCATAGTTGGGTTCCATCCTTTCGCAGCTTTTGAATTTCCCACTGGAAGACGCGGTATGGACTGGCCGCACAGGCTTTAATCTGCGTCAACACGGCCTGCTGATCTTTCCGGTCAAACACGTTCAGGATTGACTGCCCGATGAGGTCTTCCTTCCGGTATCCGAGTTGGTCGACACCGAATTGGTTTACAGACAATACGGTGCCCTCGGCGGTCAGCGTGAAATACGTGAACGGGTTCTGTTCATACAAAGACTGGTAGCATTGCTCACTTGCCTTGAGCGAAGATTCAGCTTGCTGCCTCCGTTCGACTTCTTTCCTGAGGTCGGTAACAACTTGTTCAAGCGTCGCTGTACGTTCGCGGACCTGTCCCTCGAGTATCGCTCGAAAGTCTTGCTGGGCCAGTTCCAGCTCTTTACGTGCGGTAATATCCTCAATCGTGCCGGCCATGCTTGTCCCCAGTTCGTTTTCCCTCGACATGGCGTGGCCGCGGCACACCACCCACCTGACAGCTCCGTTTGGCGTGATGATTCGATGTTCGATTCGGTAGGGAGCCTGGTCTTCTACCGCCTTCGCCATCGCAGCACCGAGTCTCTGACGGTCGTCCGGATGGACAAGCGTGAAGAATCCCTGATAGGTGCCGTCAAATGAGCCGGGGGATAGACCAAAGATCTGGTCGGTTTCCGGCGACCATATGATGCGATTCGTGTGGCTTTGCCATTCCCACATGCCCACTCGAGGGGGGCCAACCGCGGAGATGTGCGCTGGGGTGCGGCGTTCTGCGTTAGCCAACGCTTGCTGTAATTCGAAAACTTGGCGGCGTAGATCAACAAGTTCGGTGGATATTGAGTTGTCGGCATCCAGCGGCGTACTCATAGAGACGGCCCTGGGTCATAGCAAATGAAGCGGCAAGACTAGCCCGCTTCTCATCTCGGTGGGTCAATCCTAGAACATCCGCGTGAAGGGGTAGTATAGAGCCTGCGGGGCTTCCAATACCAGAGGGGTCGTCGGGGGCAGGAGAGATGAATGGTGAAGATCTGTGGGCAGCAGGTTGCTGAAGCCCTAAAAGTTTTGACTTTTCGCACTACCGGGGACATGAGCTTCCTTCATGAACCAGGCAACGGCTTCTGTCCGACGCTTGACATGAAGTTTATCAAAGATATTGGCCAGATAATTTTTCACGGTTTTATCGCTCAAACGTAGCTGAACGGCGATTTCCTTGTTGGTCTTTCCTTCAGCCAGAAGCGGCAGGATCAAGCGTTCTTGCGGAGAGAGTCGAGAGGTGCCATGGGACGTCGCTCCAAGGTGTGAACTGGTCCGAATCCAACGCAGGGCTTGCTGGGTGACTCGCGGGTCGAGATAACCCTGGCCGCTGGCAACGGTACGAATGGCGCGAATCAACTCATCCATTCGGATATCCTTGAGTACGTAGCCGTGGGCTCCGTTTTGGACGGCAGCCATCACCGTGGAATCTTCGGCATAACTGGTCAGGACGAGGATCCGAAGCTTCGGTGCAACGGCCAGCAGTCGACGACAGGCTTCGGTCAGCGAAGCGTCCGGAAGTTTTACGTCGAGCAACACCATCTGAGGGCCGAGACGCTCAACGGCTGCTACGCCGTCCGCCACGGTTCCGGCCTCCGCGACGATTGTCATATCCGGTTCGAGGTGAAGCAGCGCACGTAAGCCTCGACGGACCATCTCATGGTCATCAATAAGAACGATGCTGGTCGGTGATGGTTTCATATGGATTTCAACTCAGGTTCCAAAGAAAATTCTGCGATGACGTGCGTCCCTGCTCCTGTCTTAGACTGAATCCGCAAGGTCCCACCGAGTCGCTTTGCCCGAGCCTCCATATTGGCAAGCCCATATCCTCGCGGCTGCTCGGCCGCTGAAAATCCGATACCATTGTCATGGATGCTCACCCGAATTCTCGCGTCTCGCATGCGGATTGAGATGACCGCACGGGTTGCGGCGGCGTGCCGCGCGCAATTGCTGAGCGCCTCACGCACGATATTCAGGATTTCTCGCTCTTCCTCGTGCGTCAGCACCTCGATGGCGCTGCGCTGGATATCCAGCTTGACGGATAATCGTCCTGCTTGCTCGTAAGTCGTGCATAACGTGGAGAGCTCCGATGACAAGTCAAACTCTTGAACGCTCCCCGATTCTAACTCTCGGACCATGCCACGGACCTCGTGAATCAGTAGATTGATCTGGTGGATCATCCGGTCGTCAGTTTCTTTTCGTTCCACCGCCTGGTCGTTCCGGCCTCGCCGAGCCGCTTCTATGTTCAACCCGATGGCATACAGCGATTGGAGCACGGAGTCATGCAGATCTCGCCCGATACGGCCCCGGTCTTCCAGGAGTTTGCTCAACCGGCTTTCCGTCGCTTTGAACGCGGTCGTTAACTCGCCTTCGCAAGGCTTCAACGGGTAGAGATCGTGAAATTCCGTTGGTGGCCGTACCGAACGAGCCGTTGACAGTATGGAGGTTGACTGAAGCCCTCCGTTCAACAATTGAAAACTGGTCTTGCCTTGTGTCACGTTACCTTCCTCCTTCCGCATCACTCGTCAACAACTGACCTGTTCAAACTCACATAGTCGGTATTTGTAAGCTAAAGGGACAAATAGCACACCTGGCGGATACGCCAGGTGATGGCTCATCACCTAAGATGTGAACCCTCGACTCCTTCCATTACGCCACCGTCCTCCTGTCACCGTCATAACCATTTTCGCCAGGACTCAAGCATACAGTGCCAGCTTTTACGTGATCGTGATCCGGAAAGCACCTGGCGAGTCCGCCAGGTGATGTATTGCTGCTGAGATGGAACCATCCCAACCGCTTTGAGGAGCCAACCAGTCCTAATGACCCTAGGTCCACCAACTGAATTGGGTTTATACCGAACCCTAACCTGACAAGGAGACAGCCCATGCAAGCCACAGCAACCGGAGAGGAAAGAGAAGTTGCCTTCTACGAAGGAGAGTTTCTCGTCAAGACGCTTGAAACGAAGGAGGAGATGACCCAGGCGTATCAATTGCGCCATCGGGTATTTGCGGAAACGCTACGATGGGTACCACCGACTGATGATGGCCAGGAGATGGATATGTATGACCTGTGGGGCTCGTCGATTGGACTTGTCGATCGCAGAGGTAAGCTTCACGGTCTAGCGAGGCTCTTACCCGCTTCCGGACCCTTCATGCTTGAGCAGGACCTACGTCTGCTGTTGCCACAGGATCACGTCATAAGGAAGGAGCCCGACACGGCGGAGATTACCAGGCTGGCTATTGATCCGGACATCAAGGATAAGGGGTTATCTGCTCGGCTCATGCTCACCCTTATCAAGGGTATTTACCATTGGGCGATGGAACATGGTGTCAGGTATCTGTACTTAGAAGTGGACCATCGATTCTTTCGCGTGCTCAACGCGATGGGCATTCGGTCCGATCCGCTAGGTCCTCCGGTCGCACTCCCTCCGGCTGGAACACGCTCGATCGCAGCGATGATGGACATTGTGCGGTGCGAAGAGGTGCTCGGCAGAAAGCGGCCGGCGGTCATGGAATGGATGTCAGCCATCACGACGAGGCAAGGAGACATTGTGAAGCGGACAACAGCTCAATGTATGGAAGCAGGAGAGCGGCTATCGGTCGTTGCAATCGAGCGGGCAGTGGAAGAAGAAGAGGACACGTATACAACCGTTTAATCGGCTGTCGCGCGTCCGGTGAAGCGATGTGGGATGGACTGAGCAGCTGCAAGTGAACTGAAAAGGACTGTTATGCCAAGTTGGGTAACCCGTGCTGAACTGCCACGGCAACCGCCTGAGTTCTCGACGTCACATCCAACTTGGAGAATATGCTCTCCACATGGAATCGTATGGTGCGTTCGGTGACGCCGGTGATTTGGGCGATTTCCCAATTGGTTTTTCCGTTCTTAATCCAATTCAGGATCGTGACTTCTCGCGGGGATAGCGCCGTCACGCAGTTGTTATTTGAACAGGCAATCTTCGAAGAAGATCGGAGCAGAGCTAAGTGCAGGTACCGTCCCAGATAGTCCAAGAACGTCACATACTGTGTGTGTAGGGCCGGCTCGCCTCCAGCAAACGCAAAGAACGAAGTCACACCGCAGGATGGATCCAATGAGCCAACAGTCACTCCATCACTGAGCCCGAACGACGTTGCGTTTTCGACGAACTCCTTTTCTTTCTCTGATTTCACATCGGCATAGACCTGGCTCCACACCTGCACTTTTTGAGATCGCACCAAGGCATGAAGAACCGGATCGACTTTTCCATATCCATTCTTCCAGTATTGGAAGAGCCATATTTGCGGGAAATTCACATTCAGAAC
>JACCDP011078438.1_pt1 | contig 10238 bp, 4 predicted proteins | sample 7445841 | NCBI WGS metagenome assembly JACCDP01 (sample SAMN15323441, study PRJNA562643) | freshwater metagenome | isolation source: river surface water | place: USA:Blue River Watershed | collected 2017-08-17
GGGCGCATCACTCCTCATTTACTCCGATGGCGTATACATCGACAAAAAACTCAAACACCAACTGTACGAAAACCTCGACGCGACAATTCTACGCTGTCGCAACATATTCGTTCACGGCCGACTCGCCAAAAAAGACGTATACACCGATCTCAAAAAGAGTTCATACCTCTACTATTTCACAGACTCGCCCATTGAAACAGATTGCGTTTCTATACGCGAAGCAGACGAACTAGGATGTATACCCATTCTTAGCAATAAAAACGTGTTCAAAGAAAGAAGAGGCGCACATTTCAGTGGAGATATTGTTCATAATCAAACAGACGTCGCCAAACAAATTGTAGAAAAACTTACATCGGGGTCTGTATTACAAACTGATGACGGAACTCAATATTTAGAACAAGGATTTAGTTGGAATAAATCCGCCAATAAATGGAAAACACTGTTCAACGATAATCTAACATAATATTATAATGCCCAAATTACAAGTCTACTTGTTACTTTCAATTATAATATTATTTATTTCCTGGATTGGATACATTTTTCTCAATAAATTAATCGAACTATTCAAAATGCGCGAAGGGTTCTTTCTCGAAGACAATCCCAAATTCTTTCCTCCACCCGGAGAACCACAAGACCCATCCGGAAATACGGCTCCTAACCAACGAGACCCATCTGGAAATGAGACAAAACCTATTTGGGAACCACCAACAGTAATAGGAAAACCTTACGAACCAGACGCATCCGGAAATGAGGTAAAACCTTACCAACAAGAACCTTACATAAAAGCCACAAAATTATTCGGTGACAATCTTTACCACGCAAACGAATGTACTGTAAAAAACGCCAAAAAACTATTTGAACTAAAAAAACGTGGCGCTGATATAGAACACGCATACTATGAACCACGATTATACGATTTAAATGGATATCCCATCAAAGACGTAAACTCCTGCTTCATCAAAACAAAAAAAGGAGCCAAAATATTCAATACAAAGAAATGCCAAGTAGAACCATCATCTAACATGTGTGTAATCTCCTATAAATAAACTCGCAACTCAAATATATTTTGTATGTGTTTACAAAATATATAATTTTCATTAACCCCCTTATAATATTAACCCCCTTATAATATTAACCCCCTTATAATATTAACCCCTTACTTAAACCAATGAAGACTTAAAATGGACCCTTTGGGTCCATTTTGATTATCTTTATCGGTCACGAACATAGAAGTTTAAAATGGGACGTATCCCATTTTAAATCTTCAACGGTTTAATTGTAAGCCATCACACCTGGCACATTAGAAAATGAATATCCGTCTGGTTCAGAAATGATATTATCTGGAAGTGGTTTCAACGTATTATCAGAATATCGTTCCCAAGGGTCATCTGGAAGTTGTTGTTTCCAAGTTGGGTTGAGAATACCTGTCGTATGACCTGATGGGTTACCTTCCCGGAAGAGGTTTGATACTAAATCATTTTTTATAGGTTCACCCATTAGGAATTGCGACCATTCTTTCTGCGTTTTTTGAGATTCTAGTATAGCAATCTTATTAACCATTTCATCATAAGTAACAGGAGGACCCTCCACTGGTAAATACTCGTTTTTTTTAATTAATATCGGAATTCCCATATTAGTTTCTTTATCTGTGTTTTCTGGTTCTTCTTTTTCTTTTTCTTTTTCTTTTTCTTTTTCTTTTTCTTTTTCCTTTTCTTGTTCTACTTGTTCTTGTTCTACTTTTTCTTTTTCCTTTTCTTGTTCTACTTGTTCTTGTTCTACTTTTTCTTTTTCCGCTTTTTCCGCTTGTTCCGCCAATTCTCTCTCCTGTCTCTCTTTTTTTTTCTTCAAAAGTTCATTTTTCTGGTAGTTGTCAACATAATTCACCAACCCGTATAATGCGCCATCTAAATCGTCGAAATTTTCAAATAAAATTCTACTTATTTCAGCAGGTGTTATACAAGGCAACAAATTATTAATTATATCCAATTGTTCTTCAGAGAGTTTAGTATCATATCTGTGTTCAATGATTTCAATCAATTGAGTATTATCCGCAAATCCAAACTTTCCAATCACATCAATACGTCCTGGTCTTGTAAACGCCTTATCCAATTTATCAATAAAATTCGTTGTCATAAATGTGATTCTACCAGGAGTTTCCAAAACTCCATCAAACAAATTCAACAAAAACGATAAGGTTATCTTTTGATCTGAATTCTCATCCTTCTTTACTTCTAATTGCGGTTCTTTACAATTCAAAACCATCTTCTTACCATTTGAAATCTCACTCAAAGCAAATTTCAATTGCTCAATTTCCTTTTTTAATTCCTTATTCTTTTTCTCCAACACCTTCTCCGCATTATCTTCGCCTCTGTCCAAAATAACATCGCACTGACAATCCACATCTTCCAATACATAAATTCGCTTATTAATAGGAATCGTATAAGTATCCGTTTTCCCATTTTGAGTCACATGTATTTGCTCACTGTAAAACAAATTCTCTAATTGCGTCTTTGTCATATTATCCGATAAATGAATATTTATAATATGCCTTTTCATCTCATTCGCAATACATTTAATAATAGATGTCTTGCCAGAACCAGGATTGCCAGACACTAAAATACCCAATGTATAAGGAACCCCTTTATTATCATACCAATCCTTATTGTCCCTGAAAAACTCCACGCGTTTGCGAATCACATTAATATCCTTCCCAAACAAATTTTTAAACGACCTATTTGTCACAAACGGCTTCATTGTAAAATGTAAACTCTCAGGCAGTTTTGAATGGTCGATTTTTCCATTTCCGTCGCGATAAATCATTGGAAACTCACTGAAATAATAAATGTTATTACCCAACTTGTTTGTCATCTTAATCAAATAATTCTTTACAATGGTATTTACTTCGCCCCGTAAAACCTCCATATCCATCGTATAAGAATACACATCAATACAATCAAACCCATTCGCCATTTCCTGTTTTTCAACAGGTTTCGTATCATTTTCTGTTGTAACCGTCGTCGCAGTAGAACCATTTACCAATTGAGCATACAACCCCTTATATATTTCAATCTCCTCCCCATAATTAATGTGGTAAGAACCATTATTCAGAGAAATATACTTTGTATGCGGCAAATTCGTCAATAAATCAATAATAGCATCCGATGTCGGATTCTTTGAAGACGATTCTATTTTAATAAGTATCGACGCCTTTTTCGTTTTCATAATTGAAGTCATATCAATAGATATGTCATTTGTCTTCATCGTAATATAATTCTCAATCTTCGACGATAAAATGCCAAATACCCTTTTCAACTGTAGCACAATCGTATCAATAAACGAAATCACCAACATTATGACCACCGTATTCATAAACGATGATTGCGAATCCGTCTGACTTGAACCACGCACCATAGCCATAGTAATCATCATCGATTTAACATTATCCAACATCATTTGCGAATTAACATTTGTCGGCATAGCCGTAGGAACCACTGTATTCATTATGTGTCTTTGCGATTTGTATACTATATAATGGGGGGGGGGTATGTTTATATAGGTTATAAAATTGAATTAGACCTGACATAAACGTACACACCTATATTTTGTATAGACATTCTATTACAACCTCCAATGTCAGACTACGATTCATCTGACGATTACTACAACAGTAGCGACGATTTCGACGACGTTGAAGATATCGACGACACTCCTGGACCTCCTCCACCAAGTGAAGAACAACTAGCCGTCATACACGGAATCAGGCAAGGATACAACGCCATCGTATCCGCCGTCGCCGGCGCCGGAAAAAGCACCACCGTATTTTCAATCGCAACCACCTTCCGCGATAAAAATATTCTACAAATCACCTACAATTCATCTCTCAAAACAGAAGTCCGCGAAAAAGCAGCCAGATTCGGAATCACCAACATCGAAGTCCATACCTACCACAGTTTATGCGTCCAGTATTACAACAAAAACGCGCACGAAGATATGGTTATGCGCAGAATCGTACAACATAACGCCCCCCCTGTAGAAAAAATACCTGATTACGATATTGTCATCCTAGACGAATCACAAGATATGACACCCCTGTATTACCAACTAGTATACAAAATGATTACCGACTGTAGACGCACTGTTCAATTAGTATGTCTAGGCGACGTCAATCAAGGAATATACGAATTCAAAGGCGCCGACGGACGATTCCTGACATTCGCCGACAGAATTTGGGCGCATAATCCCTATTTACTAGGCGCGCCTAATCCTATATTCAAAGAATACACCCTTTCAACTTCCTACAGAGTTACGCGTCCAGTCGCCTGGTTCATCAACGACGTAATGCTCGGCGAAAACAGAATAATATCTATGCGCGATGGTCCCCAAATATCCTACATTCGCCACAACAAAAAAATAAACACCCAGCGCGCAATCATCGGACAATTAAACGCCCTACTTCACACTGGAGCAGCCAAACCAGAAGATATTTTCGTCATCGCACCTTCCACAAAAGGCGACAAAAGCCACATTAGACAACTGGAAAACGAATTAGTCGTCGCCGGCATCCCCTGTTTCATACCCACCAGCGAAACCACCGAACTAGACAAAGATATCACCCGCGGCAAAATCGTTTTCACCACCTTTCACCAATCCAAAGGACGAGAACGCAAAGTAGTCATCGTAATGGGATTCGATAAATCCTATTTCACCTATTATAACCGCGACACAGACCCCGCCATTTGCCCGTCGACACTATACGTCGCTGTAAGTAGATCCAGCGAAAGGCTCATCATCGTTGAACCCGCATATTACGACACTTCCAGACCACTACCATTTCTAAAAATGACACACCGGGCTATGACATCCAGCGGCAAATTACAATTACACGGAATACCCTACGTCGAAATATACGAATCCGAAGAAGAAGATTTAGAAAAACTCGCGAAAAAACACGTAGACAATATCACTAATATAATCCGGTTCTTAAACGAAGACGTGATGAACAAAATGCCCGACTGGCTAGACGAATTATTTACTATTGAATCGGACCCTGTAGACGAAATCGATATCCCCACCACCATCGACACCTCATTCGGACTAAAAGAAGACGTGTCGGAAATAAACGGGAAAGTCATCCCGATGTTATACGAACTAGGCGCATCAGGCAATTCCACCATCTACCTAAAAATAATGGAATACGTCGAAGAATGTAAAGAATCCAGACGACACTCCTTCCTAATTGCCGCCGCAGACAGAATCAAAAACGACGGGTCTTTAGCAGATTACCTGTATATGATGAACATCTACTTCGCATTCCAAGAAGGACTCTATTACAAAGTAAAACAAATCAACCAGAAAGATTACGATTGGCTCGACGAAGAAACTGTAGACAAATGTCACGCGAATATGCGCAACTGGGTCGGAGATAATTGTGTATACGAGAAAACAATCGTAAACAGCGGCGACATCGACGAAAAATATAATTATTTAGACAATTTCGTTTTGGAACATTTAGGTGAAAATGTAGGGGTGATTCGGTTGACCGGAAGAGTCGACGCATACGACAAGGAGGCGCACACTGTATGGGAGTTCAAATGCGTGAAGGAAATTACGATGGAACACAAAATCCAGGTGATTATGTATGCCTGGCTATGGAGTATGATTTACTACGACGAACCAATGCCCGAATTCAAAATCCTCAATATTAGGAACGGCAACGTAGTTAAACTGAACATATCAGCCACCATTGATTTAGTCGCAATTGAAATCCTGAAAAACAAGTTCGCCAAGAATAAAAAAATGAGCAACGAGGAATTTTTAGAAGAATTCGCAATGTAGAAGAATTCGCATTGTCCACTTAAAACATTTGCCGGAAATAAAAAAAGGTGGTATATTATATAATGCCTGTTTTAACTGGATCACAACCTGTCTTCACTGCCACTGGTGGATATACCTTTGACCAATCATACAACCCAATCACTTTAGCCGACCAACAAGAAATCACTTCTGTTGATGTCACTAACGCCCTTCAAATCGAAATCTCCCGTTCTGTTTTGAACGCTAAATTAGGTGATTTCAGCCTCAGCGGAAATGCTTTCGCCAACGATAGCATCACCATTTCATCTGCCGATTTAAGCGGTGCTATTACTTCTTCTTCCCAAATCGTCTCTGTTGGTAAACTCAGCAGCGCCTACGAAGATTTCATCCAATACGTCACTGCTTACTTCAGCATGGGTGGTTTCGAAACCCTCTTCGATAACGCCTACGATTTCAGCGCCAACACCGAACACATCTTCGATGCCGCCGCCGTCGACAAACTCGTCCACGCTCAAGCCGCCACTGGTGTCTCTGAAGTCGCTCCTGTTGCTGGTTCTATCACCATTTCTGATATCAACAAAAGACTCAGATATGCCCTTGATTTCAATACCTTCGGTAACCGTAATGCCAATGCCAATCCAGATGCCGCCAACGGTGTTGAAGATGGTTTCGTCGCTGGTGATTACCTCTGGATCACTGCTGGTATCACCCTTAAATTACACTTAGCCGTCGGAAATGAAGCCGAAATTGCCAATTTAGTCAACAATATTGGTCCAACCAACGCTGCTTCTACCGCTACATCCATTGATTCCGCTTTCACTGGAGCCTTCAGTGCCGTCACTACCCCTACCGGTCTTACCCTCATCGAAAGAACCGTCATTGCTCCATTACTTATTATCATCACTGGCGGTGATGCTCCATCTGCCCCAGTCGCTTAAGAAATTTTATAGTTTGGTTTGTTTGTAAAATTTTTGTTTAGCCCATAAAAATCACACCCTTTGCGGGTGTCATTTTTTATTTATGTCACGTGGATCACTACGTTTTAATAGTCAACAGTCACTACGTTTTAATAGTCAACAGTCACTACGTTTTGTCACGTGGTTTATACGGTCATTTTACGGTCAACAGTCACTACGTTTTAACCCCGATATGTGATTTGTATACTAGTATCATCGGTCATCGTCGCAGGATAATATCCCGGTGTTTTTACAACTAGTTTATCTCCTTTATTGAGATACATTGCGCCTGGTTTGTATACTGGTCCGATTCCGCTATTGACAATGAAATTATTACAACTTGTAAAAATAGTCGATTGTGGTGACCCAGCCCAAGTATTTCCGCCATCGCAACTGTAGGCTATACTATTTCCGGCACTAGATCCAGCGACCCAACACCGCCCATTGTATTTTACAATATTATTTGTCTGGAAAATAGAGCGATTATTACTACTTACAGCAGTTGTTCCAAAATACACTGTAGAATTATTCAAATTGGCGATTGTGTCGCTAATACTTACCACCGACGTTGTTCCATTTAATCGGTAATTACCAGCAATATTAGTAGTTAATAGAGCATTATTTGTGGTGGATGCCGTCCAAGTAGTTCCATTGGCGGAATATACAATACTTCCATCCGTCTGCGTGGCGACAAACTGTTTTCCATTCCACACTACATTTGTCAATGCCGCAGTGGCGCCAGTTGCCACGACAGTCCAAGATGTTGAATTAGTACTATATGCCGCGTTAGTAGACCCGACAGCCACAAATGCCGACCCATTTGTATCTATCGATGAATACACTGTAGACCCTGAAACAGGAGTCCAGGCGCTTCCATCCGTTGAAGTCGCCATAGTATATGTTGTTCCATATCCTACCGCCACATACACACTTCCATTATACGCCACCTGTTTCGCACCTCCAACCGCCGCGAAAATTGTGCTTTCCACACCGGTCCAGGATTTACCGTCATTTGAAATAGCAATATTGTAACCGCCGCCCTGTGATTCACCACAGGCGACAAATTTGCTGCCGTCCCAAATACCACCATTACCCGCTACTTTGAACACCTGTTTTCCTAATCCAGTATACGAAATGCCGTCGTCACTGTATGCCATTGTGTGATAGGTGCCAGACCCTAATGCGATTGTAGGAGTGTTTACTGTAGCAAATCCTCGATTAGAACTAGATATAGAAATAACGTTTGCGCTATTAGAATACACTTGTTTCCAATCTAATCCGTTTGAACTAGAATGAAGTCCTTGTGAAGTAGACGCATATAAAATACCATTATACTGGTTAATATCATTAATTGGAACAGAATAATCATATTTATATGCTCCTACAATTCCAGGAGTAGTTATGGTTAAATATGTATATCCAGTATAAAATATATTACTCTGACCATAAGGAATTGCGGCTGAGTTAATCCTGTAAGAAGTTCTATAAAATGAATTCGAATATTTATGTTTTATGAATCCAGTTAATTCGCTAAGTGCTACTGTATTATATCCTCCAACTTGTAATAATCCATCAGTTGACATAGCAAACGAGGTTGGTGCTGAATCTAAAGGATAAGTTGCCCAATTGTTTCCATAATCGGTAGAATACTGTAAAACGTAAGGACTCGCCGATGAACATACACTTATGTATTGACCACTGTCAGATATACCCATTAATGTTCCTCCCCTTAAACTAGTTACTGATATCCAACTAGTTCCATAATTAGAACTAATATATACATTTCCATTATTAACTGATATTGCCTGATACTGTCCAGAAGGTGTCATCACAGAACCATTATAGTTTCGTGTGTTAGTTAATTCTGTATTATTATATTTATTCCAACTAGAACCATAATTATCAGAATAATATACTCCTCCACCATTATATGGGGCTAACATATATTGACCTGACGCGGATATAGATGGAGATAATACAGTTCCATTCACATTATTAATAGTACTATAATTGGCAGTAGCACCTCCATAATTTGTAGCATAGTATAATGTTCCGGCACCAGTACAAGACACAATTATATATTTACCATTATCTGAAATCGCATGTTTTCCTCCAGCAGTAAATATTTGTGGTCCTGGATACAACGATTGTGTAGTTGCCAAACCAGTCCAATTAACTCCATAATCATAAGTACTAAGAACAACATACCCAGTAGAATATTGCCCATATTTACCATCTCGAGAAAACCCTATTGTTTGTAATCCATATATTCCTCCATTTCCAAGAGTCCAACTATTACCGTAATTGGATGAATAAATAAAATTCTTTGCGGAGTCATTATCACTAACAGCATACACATTTGCTGGATTGGTAGATGCTACTACATTACTAACTTTATATGTAATTTGTCTAGTAATTCCCACTTGAACTGTAGTTGGATCTTGATAAGGAATTACACTGGTCCAAGTATTTAGGTCTCCTGTATATAGCATTGTAGAACTACTTAATACCCAATTATTTTCATATTTTACTATTTTATTAATATTGGTGTTTGTCAATGTTGATAATTCAGACCATAATGTTCCATTACTGCTTTGAGCAATTGAATTTCCGCTACTTGACGAATTACCAACCAACCAAACTGTAGAATCATAACCGACAGAACTAATTTCATTTCCACCAAATAACTGGGTTCCTAACCCTGTCCATTGAGTTCCATTAACACTGTAAGCAATACAATTACTTCCAGTTCCAACAGCAACAAACATTCTTCCATTATACTTAATCTGATTACACCTGGTTGAAAAAATAGCGGTTCCCAATCCAGTCCAGACAAATCCATCATAACTGTATGCCAAAGTATTTCCACTAGTAGACCCGGCTACCCATACATTAGACCCATATTCAATCGATGAAACCAAATTACTTGAAGGGAAAACATCGGTAGACAACGCATTTGTAAACCAAGATGTTCCGTTGTAAGAATAACTGACACCAGATGAATAAGTTGAAGAGCCTATATATATTTTCCCATTTGTAGAAATCGTTTTATCTGGAAAATTAGATATTATACCAGGAGAAGACATTACAACATTATCATTTATTTGTTTAACCATTGTATTTACTCCTGTATTATACGATGATGGAATTATACCTCCGCTTACATTTATTTGATTATTTTGAATCGTAACTGAACTTTTCATATCATTTATTTGTTTGAATCCAATAGAAGTAATATATGCCCCTGAAGGAATTCCAGTAGATGACATTCTTCCCCATACAATACCATCAGTACTTGTAACAATACTATTTCCACCAGCAAATATATCATTGGCATACCACTGTCTTCCTGTCCAAACTAATTCATTGACATTATTATTTGTAACTCTGGATGAAGAAAGAGTCCAGTTAGCACCATCGTAACTATACGCAAAATTATTTGTATTACCTGCCGCCTGAATTCCAGTA
>JACCDP011287150.1_pt1 | contig 10238 bp, 12 predicted proteins | sample 7445841 | NCBI WGS metagenome assembly JACCDP01 (sample SAMN15323441, study PRJNA562643) | freshwater metagenome | isolation source: river surface water | place: USA:Blue River Watershed | collected 2017-08-17
CACCCACCTCCAGCAAACTGTTTATCTGATTTCTGGTGATACTGGGATCTCCAGCGGCTCTGTTCTTCCTGTCGGACTTCATACGTTCGAGTTTGGCCTCTATTCTCTCTATCTCGGCGTCTATGTCTGATACGGACTTGTCCGTCAGTTTCTCAGCCTTCTCGGAAATGTTCTGTATAAGTTCCCCGTACTTGGCGAAACAGATGGTTATCATGGCTCTGGACCACTCCGATACTATGGACCTCATAGCGAGGTGCCTAGGCATCTGGACCGCCACTCCGTTACTCAGAACCTCTCCGGTCGGAATGCTCTTGACATTCCTCAAATCCGTTCCGTTCACCTGTGCTATGGAGTGAGATATTATCTCTATCCTGAACCTGTCGAAGTAATCCAGAGCAGCCGCACGGCTCATCTGGTCCTCTTCGGACAGACCTTCCTGTTTCTGGACCTGATCCAAAACGGAAGCCGCATAGCGTTGAACGGCGACTTCTTCCAGAGGAAGTAGAGGCTTTATAGTGATGGTGGTACCTTCGACTTCGAAGGTCATCTCCTCCCTACCTATCTCCTTCAGTGGGGCGAGAGCCTGCTTTAGGGCATTAAGGTCCATTCTTCACTCCGTATTTCTTTTCAAAGGTTACCCACACCTTTCATGCATCGGCCCCTAGGTCTACACCCGAGACCCAGGGGCCGATTCAATCCGGGCCTGATCAGTAGGTAATACGCCAGGTTATGCTCAACCTAGCCGTATTAGGCTTAGATATCACACTGAAGGTCAGGTAATTGCAGAGGATGTCGAACAAAGAAAGGTCCACCGTAGTGTCCCGAGTGGGGAAACTGTTGGGGTTAGGGTTCGTCACCAAGGGGTTAGAACTGATGGGACTGATTATCCCCATTTCGTTCAGAGGCCCCACTGCCTCACCCTCATCGAAGGTGCAGGTGTAGTCAACGATGTTGGTCGGGATCGCCACTGCATTCCCATTGGCATCCCTGAACACCGTGGAGGAGAAAGGCTTGCGGGCTATTTCCGCATTCAATTTCCTCTGCTTGGAATCAGGGGCATTGGGGGATAGTATGGCCCCGGTAGCACCCGTCCCAACCGCCAGCATATAGAAGCCGTTGGTCCGGGACGAGGGGTTGCGGGTCAATATGGCGACCAGTATCCCAGCATCGAGGGTGATCACATTCTTGACGTGACCCTTGTGTAGGACCTCCCCGGTGCGGGGGTCTACCATCTCTACGAACACCTCTCCCAAGGTAGGGAGACTGACCCCGGCATGGTGCGGGAGGTATATACCCATGTTGGTCTGCTCCCTAGGGTCCTTAAACTTCTCACGAGAGATGTTCACTTTCGTCTCCAGACTGTGTCACCCTCTTACCAGTGATAAAAAGCCTATCACTAGGAGATCTTCTTTTGTACCACGTCCACGACGGCTTGGGTTTCCGCACTCAGGAACATGTCCAATCGTGCCTTGTCGCCACTGGCGGAGTACTCCTCCAGCAGGACCTTGGCACGAGTCCTCCAAGGAGCGTTGGCCTCGTAATTGGAGTCCTTGTAGAACTGCTTGATCACCTCGACCTTCGCCGTTCTGATCTGACCCTCTGAGACAGTCTCGGTGGGGGCAGCAGAGGTGGTCTCCTCGACCACCTCTACCTTAGCCTTCTTGAGAATCGGGGTGCCAGACGAGGCAGCATCCGGAAGGATGTCTTCGAGTTCGTCCCCTGCCATGGCTTCTGATACGTCCCCGGAGTGGGACTTTGCATTCGCCAGTCTCTCGACCTTTAGACCACTGTTCTCGATATTCCTGATGATGGCATGGTCATCCTTGCCCACTTCGACCTTCCCGAAGTTGGTGGGAGTCTTGACTCTGGAAACCACCACGCCTTCCGATTCTGATTCAGAATCTCTCTTTGGGGCGTTCCCGGCCAGACGCTTGATTCTGGTCTGCTCCACCGTGTGAACTTGGCGTTCCTCACTCTCGACATTCTTATAGGTGATCTCTCTCCCGGACCCATCTGCTTTGTGTATCTTCACACCAGCAGTTACCGGAGCCGCGGATCTAACGCTGGAACTGGCTGGCACCAGCCAACCCACCTTTATGGCGGAACTTAGAGAGGGCACATTAACGGACTTCTCCCCCTGCTTGAGGTTGAATCCGTCATATTCCACGATTTCGTTCTGAGTTAGGTAGCCATCTATGGCTCCTACACTTATCTTCTCTACCACTACCCTAAAGGATTGAAACTTTCCCTTTTCGAATTCCACTGGACTCTCCCGTGTTGTGGGACTACAATACCCTAATTCTCTGGTCCAGAATCAGAGTCATATCCGATTCCGAGACCCCGAAACCCACCTGTACTACTACGGGTCCGGGTACATAGTCCGTCGTAACATACTTACGAAGGTTACCAGACGCCACCTGCCAGGCACCACCGTTTATACACCATTCCATGGTGAGGTCCCCGCCTCTGCCCATTACAACTATGGGGTACTCTTCTCCCCCTGTCACACTTATCACCCCGCTTGTGGAGGTGGACGGTCCCCCCATGGAGGATACCGTGGCCTTGAGGGGGTTCAGATCTTTTACATCCCCACGCCTTGGGGAGTTCCAATAAAAGTATACATCAGTACCCGTGATTCTGAATTGTACCGAACAATTCGATGGGTTTACGAAGAGTGCCCTGAATACCCAGGTTTCACCCCCCGTCTGGAACCCGTCTACACCCGTTATATTCGCCACCGATCCGCTCTGGTTCACCAGACTCGATGGGATACTCGGGTCCGCCCCAGTGTACTCTATCCCGAATATCCCAGCCTCGTAGTTATCCGGGGGATAGGGTGCCACCTCACCTATGGTGCGGGAGAGGAAGATGGGGTCTTGGGGTGATATCGTCCCACCACCCTCTATTATGGGGGTTACTATGGAACCCCTCATAGTCTGTATTGCTACGTTAGAACCGCTCTGGGCGGACTTCTGGGCAAACCCATAGAATTTATCCCCGTAGTACGTAGCGGAGCACTCTATTATGTGGGTCGTGCTGGAACCGCCTGATATTAAGGCTACTGCGGCACCACGCCTGATGTCTCCTACTACCTCCCCTTCCGGGATCACGGAGTTTCCCTCCGCTGATGGAGGCAAAATCCGTCCTATAGGCATTAGTTATCCCCCTCCACTTCTGGCATGAAGTACAGGACTTTCTGTTCCCCGACGTCCTCATTACCCGATATGGCCTCTGTCACTCTGGAGACCACCACGTCTAGGAACTCTGCGTTCACCCTGATTCTAGACACTAACTTAGCCCTGTTTTCACTGGCTGAGTACAAACAGAAGTCCATAACCACCTCAGAGCCATCTTGCATGACTCTGAATGCGTTCGCGTACTCCCCAAAGGAGTCCTTGACTTCTATCGGGCAGTTCACGTTTTTCTTATTCATTCTAGTGTTCAATCCACTGAGCGGTTATGTCTGCTATGTAGCAGAACGCGCTAGCCGCGAATGCATGGACCAGCACGTCCCCCGTCATAACGAAAATGTCAGACTTCTCTACTATGTGGGGGTACAAGTACACCATCACCCAAGTGATCCATCCAGCGTGGAATCCGGTGCAATACGGACATGCCAGCATCCGGGTGAAAAAGGTGTTACCATTCTTGTCGGGAAAGAGTGGGATTTTACGGATCCCCGGAATCACCGGAGCCTTGTCGTTCATAAGTCCGAAGCAGATCCCGTAGGATGCGATCAGGAACAGTACGGTAGACATTTATCGTATCACTCCTTGTCATTTCCGAATAGAGAGGACAGGAACCCCTTCTGCTTCTTGTCCTTCTTCTCGGAGGGGGAACTATCGGGGGTAATTTCCTCGACCGGGGCAGGGACAGAGGGAGGCTCAGCCCTTGGGGTCACCACTTCTATAACTGGCTCAGTGGCCTGGGACGCCCTAGACTTCCCCTTGGTCTTCTTGGTCTTCGCAGAAGACTCAACCGGAACTCTGCAACAGGCTTCCGCATCGGTCACTACTCTGCAACACGAAGTGTCAGCAGCCTTCTCGAAGATGTCTATGGTATCCGGGGTCCCATCTTCGTTACAGTCGAATCCTAGATCCAACTGGGTCAGATTCAGGGCGTCTATGATAAGTTGACGCTGGAGGAGGTCCTTTTCTTCCACTTCTGACAGCCCGTTCACAAGCCTTATTTCCACAGATACAAGACGCTGGATGGCGTCACCGAGTCCTACTCTTATCTTCTTACTGGTGGTGTATACGGGTTGGGCTGACACTGTGAACCTCCAGAAGATAATACCCACAAACTGGTGAGGGGTGAGGCCAGTTTCCCGGCCCCACCCCTCTTTCTTGCGATCAGATCATCGCAAGAACCCCTTTATCAGAGGTTCTTGGCGACGAACTGCGGCTGGAACATGATCTTGCCAGTGTTCGTAGCCACATAGCCAACGCGGAACACCGAGGTTCCCGCGCCAGTCGGAGCGGTGGTGACGAGCGCGCCGCCCGTGCCGAGGAACACCACCTTGCCCACGTCAGCACTCGCGCCAGCGAGAGCGGTGTTCATGATGGTGCCAGTGACGGAACCCATCCTGAACTTCGCACCAGCAGCACCAGCCAAGGTCTGGGCGATACCGTGGACGTTACGCTCTAGGTCGGAACCAGCAGCGTTGGACGCCTTGAAGTAACGCACAGAGGAGGTGCCAGCATCCCACTTGGCGACAACCGCGTCACCAACCGCAAGACCCTCACCCGCAACCACATCCAGACCAGCGGCCTGCTGGAATGCGAGGAAGTTCTGCGCCTGGATGAGAGCCGTGCCGTAGGCAGTGGAATCACCAAGTTGAACGACGCCCTTGGCCTTGAGGGCGAGGTTGGCACCGCCAGTGTTGGAGTTAGCCGCTTCGAGGGTGAGGGTCTTGAAGGCAGGACCCGCCACGTTTGCGGTCATGGTGAAGTTGGAGTCATCACCGCTGTCGAGGGACAGCACACCCGCCGCATCGATGGTGACCGCGCCAGCCGAGTCGACATCGATGCCACCAGCGGAGGACTGGACGTAGACCGCGTCCGCGCCAGTACCCGCAGAGATAACCGTCAATCGCTGCGCGCCACCGCCCGCCGCCGCGAGGTTGAGGGACTCGCCCGACCCCGTGACGGTGAAGTTGGACAACTTCTTCGCATCGAGGCTGATGCCCCACTGAGCGTCGACCTCGACGTCCGTCCCGGCGTTGATGTCCAGCAACTGCACCGAGTCGATGACGAGGTTGCCGCTCGTCGTCGTCTGGAAGGTGAGGTTCCCGGTATCCGCGGTGAAGTTCGAGTTGCCCTTGGTATCGAGGCTGATGCCGCCACCCTTGGCGTCGACGGTCATACCACCCGTGCCGAGGTTCACGTCAAGGGAGGTAGCCCCCGTGTCGTTACCGACCGTGATGGTGCGAGCCGCCGCACCCGTACCGATGTTGATACCGTAGGCGTCGGCGTTGCTGCCGATGCTGATGGCACCACCGTCCGAGTCGAGGGTGACGGTCCCCTTCGCGTCCATGTCGAGGTTGCCCGCCGACGTGACCGCGAGAACGCCGCTCGTGATGGTGCTGACGGTGAGGTTGGCCCCCGTCGCGCTCACGTTCGACACACCACCGCTACCACCGTCGATGCTGAACCCCTTGGTGGCGTCCATCTCGATCTTGCCATCGGCAGAGATCGCCATGTTCGCAACACCGTCGCCGGAGTTAGAAGCCGCGATGGTGAGGGTCGCATCAGCAGCATCGTTCGCGGTCAGGGTGAAGTTCGACGCCAGGGCCGTGGAGTCGAGGCTGATCGCCTTCACCGCGTCAACGGTGAAACCGCCCGCCGTGGCGTTGATAGCAACCGCGTCATCGCCAGTACCGGACGAGTTGATCAGCACCGAGGAGTTCGTCGCACCAGTCACGGCGAGAACGAGGTCCTGAGCATCAGCAGTGGTCGCCACGGTGAAGTTCGAGAGGGCAGCAGCGTCAAGGCTGATAGCCCCAGTCGAGTCAACCGCGATGCCCGCCGTACCCGCGTCGATGTCGATACCACCCGCCGCGTTGGAGGCGTGGATCTTCACCGCGTCGGAAGCAGCCTCGCCACCGTCGAGGATAAGGCTTGCGGCCTCAGCATCGAGGGTGAGGTCCCCAACCTTGGTGTTGATCTTCGAGGCCGCGCCCGCCTCAGCAGTGAAAGCCCCGGAAGCGGTGATGCCGTAGGTGGTGGACTCGAAGACAACCGGGATGTCCTGAGCAACACCGACGTTGAACGCAGTACCGTCGAACGACATCGCGCCGCCGTCCACGTCGAGCGTGGAGGCGTCGAGATCGACCGTCTGGCCGGAACCATTCAGGGCGAGGGTTCCACCAGTCGAGGTGACCGTAACGCCACCAGCACCGGACAGGGTCAGAGCACCCGACGAGGTGGTGAAGTTCGAAGCCGCACCGGAGTCGAGGCTGACGGCACCCGTCGCGTCCACCGTGAAGGTGGAAACGGAGGTCGTAGCACCGATCGTTACGTTCTGGCCACCGTCAATGGTGAACGCGCCAGTCAGATCGAAGTCCGCCGAGGTGTCCACGTCGAGCGCGCCACCGGAGACCTGCAGACCGTTCGTCGCACTGACGACCAACTTCTCGGTTCCCGCGATGGTGACGTCACCCTCACCAGACGAAGTGGTGATGGTGCTACCAGTGACGTACGCCTCCTGCAGGGAGGTCTGGGCAGCGGTGTCGTACGCGCCGTTGCCATTGAAACCACCTTCAGTGGACTGCGGCTTCGCCGTGACGAACAGGCCCTTTTCCCACGCAACGCCGTTGCTGTCCTTGAAGGACGTGGTGCCGTCAGCGAACGCCGCCGCAGCAACCTCGACCTTGTAAGCCTTGGCGTTAGTCTCCCCGGTGGCCGGGGTGAACTGGTTCTGGACGAACGGGACGGAGCCGCTCGGAGCGGTGCCACCAATGCCCTTGATCGTGACGACGCTGCCAACCACACCCGCGACGACGTAGAGACCGTCGTTCGCGACGTCGGAAGCACCCGTGATCGCGACGATGTCACCAGCGGCGAGAGCCGAAGCCGCCGACGTGGTGAAAGACGGAGCGGAGGTGCTGAGAACGCCCGCCACGAAGTCCGTGACGTCCTCAGTCGTGAAGGAGGAAAGGCGGTTCATCGAGACCGAGAAGCCACCAGCCTTCACGGTGTCAGAGGTGTTACCAAGGCCGAGGTCGATGAAGGAGTCCTTGACGACAAGGTTCTCCTCGCCACGGCTGATGATCGTGCCAGTGACTTCAAGGTCGCCAGCGATCTTGGTGTCACCAGTGACGGCAAGCCCAGCCTCGACTACGAGGCTGTACACCTGGATGGTATCGGTGGATGCGGCCTTCTCGACCTGACCTGCGTTCAGAACGAGCAGATTCTTGTTTTGCGTAGCCATGGATTTACCTCTTCGAGGGGGTTCAGAATCAAGCGCGGATCAGCACGAGTATAATCTAGAGGGTTTCGTTCCCCTCTGGGGAGACTCAGAGCGTCGGGCTTTCGACCTTCTGCCTATCTGTATTCCCCTATAAATTTCCAATTGAAAAGACTTCGTTGAAAACGTTATTAGGAAACCCTAACAGGAGAGGAAAGATGGCCTTCTTAAAGACCAGTGTAGCCTACTCAGCCCCCACTTTGGTTTCTGGGAGTAGTACCAGTATTCCCGGACACCCAGAGGTGGGTGAAGAGAGAGAAGGTAGGATTTGGGATGGTGAAAAGTGGATTTCTAAGGTGGAGTGGGATCACCTCCACAAGGAAGATCTGAAAGATGGCTAGGGCCATAATAGGTCAGCCTTTCACATTCACGATGTTATTCGTGGATGGGAATGGTGCTCCATTCGTCCCCTCCAATCCTAACATAGAAGTGTTCTACTTCGACAATTCCGGGGTTAAGCAGACTCTTGTGGTAGCCGGGACTCCGATGGTGTCCGTCCCCGGAGCCACCGGGAGATACTCTTATACCATAACCGTGTCGGATTCTCTCACCCCTACTGAGCAACTCTACGGGATAATGAGGGGTACGGAACCCATATCTGGCGTGGTTGCCCTGTCAGAACAGGAAGTGGATCTTTACAACTCTGATAGTGGGGGAGGCTCCAATTGCGGTTACAGAGTTTCTTTCCTCCGTCCGAGTGGTTGGCCACCTGCCTCATAGAGGGGTAGTGTTTTCAGTCATCTAAAGGAATCTACAGATGGAAGAGACCGAGTACCTAAAGTCAGCCATTCAAAGTGCGAAGGAATCCCTGACTCTTCTTCCCACGGAGTTCCAGAGACTCAAAAGGGAATCCGAACGTCTCATAGACCAGATCTGTGAGAGGGCTGGGATACTGGGCGAAATACAGGCCGTCAAGGATGACTTGGAGAAGGCTAGAACGAAACTCCAATCCCAAGCGGATGTGTTACAGGGACAGATCTCCGCACTCGAATCCGTCTACTCCAGATTTCACTCTGCCCCGGTGGTCAGACCCTCTTCTCCTGTCTACAGTCCCCCCGTAGAACCCTACATAGAGGAAAGCGTCTATGACGCCCACGTAGAACCCTCCGTTATTGAAGAGACCGAGGAACCAGACGAGGTTATAGAAGAGGGTACAGAAGATGATGAGTACCTCCGGGTCATGGAGGAGGAACTCAAAGAATTCGAGATCAGAGTGGCAAATGGAACTGCCTCAGAGCAGGACCTAGAAGCCATTAAGGCCCTTTCCGCACTAGCCCAATTCAAGCGGTAAAAACAGACATGTCCCATTTCCCCAAGGGGGTTAGGGTACCCCCACCTCAGGACATCATAGGGGAAATTATATGGGACATCAAGAGGATTCTGGGTATAAGGTACTTCTCCGCCACCCAACTGGCGGAGAAGTGCGGTCTCAATCTGCAGAAGTCTAAATCTGCAATAGACTATCTTATAAAGACTGGATTCGCGATCCCATACATAGCCCCTAAGTGCCTGAATTGCTCCTACGTATGGCCGGAATATGAGGCTGACGAGGAAATAGAAGAAGAGATCTTCTGTCCGGTCTGCAACGAGTTCTCGGACTCCCAGGACGCCACTTTTTACGTTGTCTACAAGATACTGAGTCCCCCTGAGGAGGACTAGACCCCATTTTGTAGGCTGGAGTTCATTAATTCGGAGTGGACCCGTCCCCATTCCGATGCCTCGTAGTTACCCCATTCGAACGTCAGCACCTTGGTCTTCTTTCTCATATCGAAGGCCCACCTCTCGTAAGAATCGTGCAGACGGTTCATGTAGTTTATATCCACCGCCCTCTCGGACTCTCTACCGCGCTTTGAGATTCTCTTAATGGCGGTCTCAGGTTCCACCCTGAGGTATATCACGACATCCGGGGGCTTCACTACCTCACAGAATGAATCGAACAACTGGGTATAAGTCCTCCAATCTCTTTCGTCTATGTGCCCCAAATCTTTGTTCACTTCGGCGAACACCCTGTCTTCGTGGAAGCACCTGTCCAGTATCACTCCCCCACTTGGGGTGTCCATTTGCCTACGGAATCTGTGGACTATCATAAATACCTGTGCTCCCCAGGCCCATCTGGACGGATCCTTATAGAAGTCCTCTAGGTACGGGTTATCAGTCACTGGCTCAGAATACAAAGTATACGAGGTGGAATTAGCCAGGTTGCTACATAGTGTGGACTTCCCAGCCCCTATTGTGCCAGAGACGGATACTACCATTTTATTCTCCCGATGGTCGGATTTACCGTTTCAGGGTACTCTACCCCTCCCACCCGGATACGATTGACCCCCGGTCACTTTTTATGGCGACCGGGGGTCAACGTGCTCATTAGCCCCCGTTAAGAGGCTAGTTCACGATCAGCGGGTGATCGTGAGGCGAGCGAGGCCCTTCGGGTTGAAGGCACCAATGCCGAGGTTCTCGAAGACCGAGAAGCCGATGGTGCGGGCCTTGGGGTCGTCGGCAGAGAGCACGGTCAACTCGGTACGAACCGGGATGCGACCGAAGTTCTCAGGCTCGCAGGTCACGTAGACCGTGCCAACCGGGACGAGACGCGACACGATAACCTGCGCGCCCCAGAGCGTGGCCATGAGACCAGTCTTGAGGAGGTCGCGCTGGGACTCGATGTCAAGGATGTCCCGACCGAACTTGCGGAGGTCCGCGTAGTCGCGAGCGTTCATGAACACGCGCGCAACACGGAGGTCGTGACGCTCGATGAGCGAGTACGCGTCCGCGAG
>JACCDP010341668.1_pt1 | contig 10237 bp, 8 predicted proteins | sample 7445841 | NCBI WGS metagenome assembly JACCDP01 (sample SAMN15323441, study PRJNA562643) | freshwater metagenome | isolation source: river surface water | place: USA:Blue River Watershed | collected 2017-08-17
AATGTGGTTCAATATCACGTAGCTACGTTGGTGAATAATGAGATTCCTGGCGTGGCTCCATCTGCTCAACGCTCTGGTAGACCCTTGAAATCTATTCAGAAGCGCCTGGGTGGTAAGGAAGGTCGTATTCGTTATAACATTCAAGGTAAGCGCGTGGAATTCTCTGCACGTTCTGTTATTACTCCTGATCCTAACTTGAGTGTTGCAGAACTTGGTGTTCCTATGGAGATTGCAATGAACTTGACCTATCCTGAGCGTGTAACACAATACAATCGTGATAAGTTATACAAATTAATTCAAAATGGCGCTGATAAATATCCTGGTGCCAAAACAATTGTGCGACAAGACGGTCGTATGATTTCACTTAAACACGTGAATGCGCAAGAAATTGTATTATACAACGGTGATGTTGTGAATAGACACTTACTCGATAACGATATTGTTCTATTCAATCGTCAACCAACGCTTCACAAAATGTCTATGATGGGCCATCGCGTTAAGGTATTACCTTATAAAACGTTTAGACTTAACGTGCTTGTTACTCGTCCGTACAACGCTGACTTCGATGGTGATAAACCTACTTATCGTAAGTAGAAATCTTGTCACCAACAGTGAGACTCCTACTTAGGTCCAGTATCTCTAAGCAGGATAAAGGTTGTAAATACTGGGTAATGTAAATTACTATATAACTCGCTAGTGATTGTATACATCTTAATACAATTGCGAGACTTTCAAATTGACGGGAAACCCCTTATAAAATTGATATAAGGTCCGGTCGCGTATAAATACCATAAATCTAATCTACAGTGTCAAATAAAATGTCAGAAATTAAGTTATGTCCAGATTGTAATATTGAAAAAGACTCACAAGAGTTCATTGTAGGTGGTGCCAAAAAACCTAGATGTAGACCTTGTGAAAATATACGAAGAAGAAAAGCTGATAAAGTTAAAAAACAAAATGCTTCTAATATTACTAAAACATGCAAGGAATGTAATATTGAGAAGAAAGGTGATGAGTTTGAGTTTGGATTATTAACATGTAAATTATGTTTTAGAGAAAAAGATAAAGAAGCAAATAATCGCCCTTCAGAATCAGATCCTCCTAAAACATGTAGAACGTGTAATACTGAAAAGCCAGCTACTCAATTTAGAAAAAGAGAATTAGTTTGTAAAGAATGTAATAAACAAAAATTATATAAATGGCGTGAAAATAATAAGGAAAAGTTCCTTGATAATTGTAAAAGATATCGTGATAAACAAGAATCAAAGGATAAAAGAAATAAAAATAGAAGAGAAAAATATTGGAATAGTATTCAAGAAAGATTAACACAGCTTTATAGAAATAGAGTAAGATTATGTGTTAAGAAGAAATCATCATTTCCTAAAAATACACATATTGATTATACAGCATTATTAGGCTGTCATTGGGAATATTTAATAAAATGGTTAGAATTCAATATGACATCAGAAATGTCTTGGGATAATTATGGTACTTATTGGCATATAGATCATATTTACCCTTGTGCAAAGTTTAATTTAGAAAAAGAAGATGATCGAAAAAGGTGTTTTAACTGGACAAACTTAGCACCTTTAGAAGGACTTGAAAATATTAAAAAATCTGACACAATTGACATAGAAATGGTATTTAAATATAGGAAACTAGCAACAGATTTCCTACAACGCAACTCAGATATATCAGTTTTAACAGATGCATTACCAGAAGATATTAGACTATTGGTAACATCTGGAGCTCTAACTACCAAGGATTAATACGAAAGTTTAATCTGGCTCTGGAGAAAAATCAGAGGTATGGTAAAAAAGTTAGAGATTGGGCAATCCGCAGCCAAGCTCCTAAATCCGTTATGATAGGATATGGAGAAGGTTCAGAGACTAGATGGAAGTCGGGGAATAATGATAGCCTAATCAGCTTGAATTCTCCTAAGGTATAGTCCGTCCTCCTTGGAAACTTGGAGGGAGCGCGTATGGAGATGAACGCGCATCTACCACAATCTTATGAGGCAGCAGTAGAATTAGAAGAAATCGCTGCGATCCCTCACCACGTAATTACCCCAAGACACGCTAAGCCAATGATTGGTACTTATCAAGATACAGTCGTAGGTACTTACAGACTTACACAACCAGGCATTCAATTTACACGCCGAGAGTTTATGAATTTAATGATGTGGAATAAACGTTTTGATGGAGAACTTCCACCTCCAGCCTCTGTAGAAAACGGAGTAGAAAGATGGACAGGCCAACAAGTACTCAGTGCACTCCTCCCACCTATTAACTTAGAAATGGGCAACAAATCCTATGACGGTGACAAAGATACTCCTACATCCGATAACTACGTTAAAATCGTACAAGGTGATGTTAAACAAGGTGTAGTTGATTCCGATATTTATATGAAGCCAAGTAAGGGCATTGTGCACCTAACATACAATGATTATGGTCCAAAGGAAACAGTTGACCTCCTTGATGCCCTACAAAACACTGTTGAAAACTTCCTTGTTCTAAATGGATTCAGTGTAGGTATCAGCGATTTGATTGCAGATGAAGACACCAAAAAGGAAATTGACCAAGGCATCCAAGAACGTAAGAAACAGATCGAACAAGTTATTCTCCAAGTGCATCTCGATTTATTTGATAACAACACTGGTAAGACAAATCAGCAAGAGTTTGAAGATCAAGTATTCGGTATCCTCAATAATGCTACAAAGGATGCAGGTAATGCTGGCCAACGCTCCCTTTCACAAGAAAATCGTCTTGTAGCTATGGTTCGATCTGGTTCCAAAGGTGAGGGCATTAACATTGCACAGATGATGGCCTGTCTGGGTCAGCAAGCCATTGAAGGTAAGCGTATTCCTTATGGTTTAACAGATCGCACACTACCTCACTTCAAAAAGTATGATGATAGTGCAGAAGCCCGTGGATTTATTGAGTCTTCCTTTATCCGTGGTTTAACGCCACAGGAATTCTTCTTCCACGCAATGACAGGTCGTGAAGGTTTGATTGATACAGCTGTTAAGACGGCTGATACAGGTTACCTGCAGCGCCAGCTTATCAAGGCAATGGAAGATTTAACTGTGCAACACGATGGAACTGTGCGCGATGCAAATATGGGTATTGTACAATTCCATTATGGCGAGGATGGTGTTATGGCAACTAAGATTGAAACACAATCCCTCCCAATTGGCAAGTTGTCTCAAGAAGAAATCCGCACACAATTCGGTTTGATGAATATCGATTGGGCAACTATCTTGAAGGACGGTGTTACACGCGAAGATGATACTACACTTTTGGCTCAATATGTGAATGATATTCTTAAGGATCAGCAAATGATGGTGGAAGGTGTTCTACAGAGTAAGACGGTTGATGCAGGCGGTGTGTTTGCTCCAGTCAATTTGGCACGTATGATTCTGAATACCAAAGTGCGATGCGGGCTAAAGGCAACTGATAAAACAGACCTGACACCAGCCTATGTGCTTAATGGAATCAATAAGATCATCCAACGTACACAATCCTATCACAAGATCTGGTGCGCCTTGTTGCGATTCCATTTGGCTCCACATAAGTTAATTGTAAAAGAGCGATTTACCAAAACTGCATTTGATATGCTTATGGAGATCATTGTGATCAACCACATGAAGGCCTGGGTGCAACCTGGTGAGCAAGTGGGTATCGTTGCAGCACAAAGTATTGGTGAGCCCTCAACACAGATGACCTTAAACTCTGTTGATTGGGACACAGAAATTATTATAGCAAAAAATGGAAAAATAATAATTCCAAAAATTGGTGAATTTATTGATGACTATTATATGAATTGTAATGACGATACAAAAATTCAACACCTTGATAATGGTCAAATCTATATTGAACTAAATGATGGTAATGACTGGAAAGCAATTTCATGCGATGAAGATGGTAATATAAAATGGACAAAATTAGAAGCAATTACACGACACCCTGTTATTAATGATGATGGTACAGATACTATTATTAAAGTTACATTAGAATCAGGGCGTGAAGTTAAAGCAACAAAAGGTCAATCATTCTTAACATTACAAAATGGAAAAATTCTTGGTAAAAATGGTTCTGAACTTAAAATTGGTGATGAATTACCTATTGCTAATAGTTTTAATCTAAATGAATTAGAATATATTAGAGAAATTAACTTAAGGGATATTCTTCCCTTATCAGACTATCTGTATGGTTCTGAAGTTGAAAAAGCATTAAATGTTATGGACACTTGGCCAGATCGCCATTGGTTCAAAAATAACCAAGGTAAATTATTTACAGTACCATATAGTCGCAGTGATGCATTCCGCGATGCTTTTAAAAATGGTCATAATTCAAATGATATTCGACCAGGATATGTATATAATAAACATATGAAACAAGATGTAAGTCAGATTCCAGAAACAATTCAATTAGATTCATTATTTGGGTTCTTTGTTGGGGCATATGTAGCAGAAGGAATGAGTAATAAAACACAAATTTGTATTACAAATAATGATAATCAGTATTTAGAAAAAGTAAAAGAATTAATGGATATCTGGAATATTGGCACACATACTATCTGTGAAGAGCGTCATTGCCCTAAAACTGGAATAAAAGGTGTAACAACTAGTCTTATTATTCATTCTACAATTTTAGCAAAAGTGATGAGTACTCTATTTGGCCGTGTAAGTTATGAAAAGGATCTACCTGCGTGGGTATTACAAGCACCTGATAATTTTGTAAAAGCTTTAATGGATGGATATATTAGTGGCGATGGAACAGTTGATTTAAAATCAGGTAATGTACATGCAACATCTGTATCAAAAGATTTACTAGTTAAAATACAATCATTATTAGCAAGATATGGAATTTATAGTAAAATGACTTCACATTTGCCTGATATTGGTAAATTTAATTCTGTTTTAAGAAATTATTCAATTCATATACAAAAGAAAGATTCAGCTGTATTTGCTAAGAACTTTACATTATCTGCTAAGCACAAACAAGAAAGACTTGATATGTTCTTTAAAAATATAGATATTAATACATTTAGAAGTAAATGGAATAGAACAAATGAAGTAGTATGGGATAAAATTAAAAATATCGAAGAAGTTCGTCCAATGGGTGAAGGATGGGTATATGATATTACAGTTGAAAATACACGTAACTTTGTAACAAGTTCTTTAATTGGACTTAAAGATACTTTCCACCAAGCTGGTGTGGCAAGCAAATCTGCGGTAACTCGAGGTGTACCACGTCTTAGAGAATTATTGAAGGTTACACAGAATCCAAAGGCTACATCCTTGACAATCAATCTCAAACCAGAATACCGTCATTCAAAGGATAAGGCGCGTGAGGTTGTCCAAGATCTAGAATTAACAATTCTGCGCAATATTACTGAAAAGGTTGCCATTTACTGGGATTCCAATGATACTTCCACTGTAATCGATGAAGATAAGCAATTGATGGAATTCTATAAGATGTTTGAACAAGGTTTAATGGAGGATGAATCTGCAAATAACGAGGAACTCTGGTCCAAGTGGATTTTGCGCCTTGAATTGAATCGCGAAGAGATGTTTAATCGTAATATTTCAGTACAGGATATTGTGTTTGTAATCAAGACTCAATTCAAAGATATCAGCGTAGTATACAGTGATTATAATTCAGATAAACTTGTAATGCGTATTCGTTTACCAAACAAGGGAGAAGACAAAGACACTGCATCAAGACTGGATGATTTCACTAATCTGAAGAAGTTTCAAAACAAACTACTTAACTCCATTGTTATCCGTGGCTTACCAGGCATAAAAGCAGTTACATTCCGTAATGACAAGCAGATGGTTCAGATGGAGAATGGCAAGTATGAACAATTAGAACAATATATTCTCGACACAGATGGATCTAACTTTATCAAGGTAATGAATCATCCAATGGTAGATGGTACCAAGCTATACTCAACAAATATGCACGATGTATTTGACATTCTAGGTATTGAGGCAGCTCGCGCAATCTTGTTTAATGAAATTCAAGGTCTGTTTGAGAGTGTGGGTGTTAACTATCGCCATTTGTGCCTCTTGTGTGATGTAATCACTCGATTTGGTAAAATGATGTCAATTGATCGCAATGGTATTAACAAGAATGATATTGGCACACTTGCGAAGGCATCCTTTGAAGAAACAGAGAAGATCTTGTTGAAGGCTGCATTATTTGGTGAAGTGGATCCTGTGACAGGTGTATCAGCTAATATTATGATGGGTCAGCCTATTCGTGGTGGTACATCCTTCTCGCAGGTCTTGCTAGATGATCAGATGTTGCCTGAACTTATGAAGGATGTTGATATTGCAGATGATGAGGATGAACAAGAAGAGGAAGGTGATATCACCAATCTGATCAGCGACGGTTTCCAGATTTCAGACCCTTGTTCCTCAGCACAATTCCAAATGAATATGGTATTACCGCCAACCAGAGAAGCATTGGAAGAGCCTGATATTGAGATTGATATCATTGAGTAAATTGCATATAATAAATAATATAACAATATATAATATAAATTAATTTAATAATAATAAATAATAGAACATAATAGAATATTACATAATAAACATACAACAATATTTTTATTATGGTATTAAAGCGCGTCTATGATAAATATATATGGAGTCGACTGCCCCTTGGCAACAGATAAGGCTGTATAAGCGAAATGCTTTTAGTATTACAGATGTAGCCTATCAAGATGTGAAAGAAAACACAGAAAGAAACACGCGGGAAAAAATTGAAGCTGTTGTAGATCAGGAAAAAACTCTGCATTCATACAGAGACAAGATTCATCATTATGAAACATCCTTAACAAATGGTAAAAATTGGGAATATTATAAAAAGATTGTTAATCCATATGAATTAGTATACACACAGAAGAAGTATGATAATTTTCCAGAATCGATATGTTTTTTGAAACCTCTAAGCCGTTCATACTTTAAAATGTTAGAAATGCTGCATATTCTGGATTTTTTTGAATTATTTAAATCAGAGCAGATTAAAACTGCACATATCTGTGAAGGTCCTGGTGGATTTATTGAGGCTGTATATGATAGAGCAACGTCAAATAGAAAATTTATACAATCATCACTTGCAATGACACTTCGTTCAAAACAGATTAATATTCCTGGGTGGAAACGTGCAACAACATTTCTGCAGAAATATAGAAATATTCGAATTATTTATGGCAATGATGGTACAGGTGATGTATTAAAACCAGAAAATCAAGAAGAGTTCATTGAAAGCCAGAGGAATAAGTCGCATCTATTTACAGCGGATGGTGGATTCGATTTCTCCGTTGACTACTCCAAACAAGAAGAAATGATTTTGCCATTATTAATTTCTTCAACAAGAATTGGCCTCGAATCACTTAAAAAGGGCGGTGTATTCATTATGAAGCTATTTGACTTTTACAAGAAATCTACAACGGATCTTATTTATTTGTTATCGTGTCATTTTAATCAATGGACATTATATAAACCTGCAACAAGTCGTCCGTGTAATCCAGAACACTATTTTATTGGAAAGGACTTTACAGGATGTTTAGAGCAGACTCTAGATTATCTCAGACTATGGGTCAGTGAAGCAGAATCGGGTGTTAAACATACACAGTTATTTTCAAATGCATTCACTTATACAAAGGAGTTTACAGAAACAATAGAAGAATTAAGAAACAACTCATTCAAAAAACAAATTGAATATCTTGAAAAAGTGTTTAATATTATTGAGACAGATGATAAAGATATCATTCAAAGATATTTAGAATTAAACCAAATTACAAGTTATAACTGGTGTAAGTATTTTAAAGTTCCTATTTATTCGTGCCGTTCCCGCGCAATTGAGGGGTTACATAACGATCAACGAGTCGCTTACCAACAACGACAGATGCTTGATGCTGAGACATAGTTCCTTCAGCCATACGATCGAGCATAGTCAACATTGTTTGAATAGGTGACAAATCATTGCGATTAATTATTTTCTTGAAAAGTTCTGGATATTTTTCAATGAAATCTGGTACACGTTCGCGAATAACTTCTTCTGAGTCGCCTTGTGACATCCATAGAGCAATATCTTGAACAAGTCGACGAACATAACTAGCACGTTCAGCTGGATCAAATTCCAATGGTCTGTTTTCTGCCTCGCGTGTGGCTTCAGTGATACTTTGACGTTGAGGTTCTGGTAAGTGTCTGTTAGTATTAGGCATCTTGGATTGAAAGGCTCTGAAGGGATATAGAAAAACCTTTTTATATCGACACACACAAATAGAGAAAATGTCAACACATCAGATTAAACCACGACAAGTTTCACCACTTCCCATCGGTTCCGGAGGAAACAATGCTACAAAGAGACAATTACTAGATACAAATACTCAACTTACAATGATGTCATCTCAAGCTACGGCTGATACTAAATATGATCCACCTGTTCCCAAACCTGTTACAAAACCAACAACTATTGAACAATTTACAGATGTGCAACCACTTTCAACACTGTTGGGTATTCTGGGTAGCTTGTTTATAGTTTATGGAATAGTTGCTAAGTAAATAAATAAAACGTATAAAATACTGTAAAGATTATCTAGGATAGCAGAAATGGAAACAGAAGATTATGAATGGGAATATGAATTAAATGAAGATGCATTACCAGAAATAGATCCAGAAATCCGTAAACGTGTATTAAATGCTAAGCATAATGTTTACAAAAATACTGTTTATGCTACAAACAATGAGGATACACAGAATAATCGGTTAATCGATAAGTATCTTAAAAGTATTAATATGATCTATGTACTATCATTAAATATTCAGAATAAGAACATTCAAGCAAGCCAGATTGATTTATCCGTATTTCCAGAACAATCCCGCGAATCACTACAACTTTTATTTGATTGGCTAGAGCGCTATTTCAGAGAGAATACAACACCTGATACAATTCCGTATGAGGATTATATTAGAAAGAACTTTCATGAATACCCATATATTCAAAGTGATAATTTTGGGCTTGATGCAGAAACAGAACCAAATTCTGAATCAATTACGGAATAAATTACGGAATAATAATTGATAATGAACTACTTAAACGCACATTATTAATAATAATATACATATTACTTCTAATATGCTTAATACCTCTAAAGAATGTCCCAATTTTTTACCAGGTACTATTTTTAGTAAATTTAAAAAGTTTACACCACCTGAAGTAGATGCTGATTTCTTAAAGTATGTAAATAATGTTAAAAAGAATCTTCATGATTCAATATCTAATTTAGACAGTAATTATACAATATCCAGTCTATATCTTGAAAATATGAAGAATCTATACTATTATTGTTTACAAATTAGGAATAATTATGTAAATGCAAATAATGTAGATTTATCTGGATTTCCAGAACAATCACGTGAATCAATTAGAGAATTATTAATAGTGATTGAAAACTATTTTAGAAATCATAATTCAATAGAAACGGAGTATTATGAAAAATATATGAAAATGTATATTCATGAATCTCATTATTTGAAGGATTAATTAAGAATATTTAACGAATAAAACCAAAAACAAAAACGAAGTCTAAACAGGAATGAAACCAGAAGATAATTGCCCAAAAGGGTTTATATATCGTAAGGGATATACACGTAAATTCAGAAATACTGTTAAACGTGAAGGATTTACCGTAAGACGTAAAGGAAAAGTATTTACAGTGCGTCCAAAGAAAAACACTACATATGTACCAGCTGGTTGTATAAGAAATCGTGGTTTACCAGGCAAGGGACCAAGAGAAGGTGAAGGTATCGGTTCCCTCCGGAAAGGAGAGCTTATTAAATATGGTTATTCATATCGTTTAGCTGATTCAACCAGGGAAAAGGCTCTAAGAAAGGCCATTAAGGCGTATGGGGCTCTCTCTGTTTACAGAAAGTTGGATGCTGTTTCAAAGTATTCAATGAGAACTGCACCCGATGCTAGTCGCATTTTTGCTCGCGATCGTGACTGGATCCGCAGAAACTTTGAACTAAAGAAAGAGAACTAAATTAATTTGCAGGAATATGAATAAACTATAAATAATAAAATACATATAACACAAATATCCAAATAAATCTATCCCTCCATAATTGAAGAAACTATTGAGAGATAATTAACAAACTTGGTTGTAGACTGAAAATAGGAAGAAATGGCTGAAGCCGATTATCAACTCTGGTCATTTTCAA
>JACCDP011416486.1_pt1 | contig 10237 bp, 10 predicted proteins | sample 7445841 | NCBI WGS metagenome assembly JACCDP01 (sample SAMN15323441, study PRJNA562643) | freshwater metagenome | isolation source: river surface water | place: USA:Blue River Watershed | collected 2017-08-17
AAAACAACCAATACTGCCCCGGCTAGTCAAAGTTTTCACTGCGACAGCCCCAGTAATCAAAGTTTAATATCTAAAATTTGGTTTGATAACGAAGATATTGCCGGCGCTGATATATCAGGATTTGTCAGCACTGTGTTTAATACACCTGCTACACCCAAAGGTTTTTTAAGTGTTAGGGGATCAGCAGGTACTGAGCGTTGGTATCTGCAAGTAGACGCAGTTAACTTATATACAGGTTACTATGAAATAGATGTAACTGTGTTATCAATGTCTGCTGATCCTATTGATAATGGCGATTTGTCAGGATTTAATTTATCAAGGAACGGCAATACAGGAGCCACAGGTCCACAGGGACAACAAGGTCAGACTGGTCCCACTGGTCCACAAGGAAGTGTGGGTGCAACCGGCAGTCAAGGTGCTACTGGGGATACAGGTGCTACCGGCAACTTAGGGCCCACAGGGCCTCAAGGTGCAACAGGATTAGCCGGTGCTACAGGCATAAGTGGTCCTCAGGGTGCAACTGGTTTTCAAGGGCCCAGTAGCAGTTTATTCTTATATAAAGCCAACACTGCCAGTCAAACAAATACCTATCCCGGGGCTGGTTACATTTCTTGGGATAATACAACACAAATCTCCAGTGGCAATATATTTGTCAGCCATTTAACAGACAACGGCATTGATGTTGATATTTTTCTTGAGTTGGTATTTGCAACACAACAAATAACAATACAGGATAGAAATGACAGTGACAACTACCAAGTTTGGCAAGTTGGGACAAACACCAGCAATGGCAGCGGTGCAACAAGGTGGACAACTTTATCAGTGAGTTTGGTAAGTAACAGCGGCACAGGAAGTTCTAACTTTACCAATGATCATGAGTTATTTTTCGCTATAACTGCTGGTATTATTGGCCCTACAGGGGCCCAAGGACCACAAGGCTTGTTGGGTGCTACCGGTGCAACAGGGCTTATAGGCCCAACTGGTGCAACAGGAAGTGGGGCAACTGGTGCAACTGGTATAACAGGACCTCAAGGTTCACAAGGCACTACAGGGCCAACAGGGCCACAAGGTGCGCAAGGCAACACTGGAATTACAGGAGCCACAGGAGTTACAGGTCCACAAGGTGATCTGGGTGCAACTGGTCCCACAGGAAGTGGTGCAACTGGTCCCACAGGCCCACAAGGTCCGGCAGGTGATATTGGGAGTACTGGTGCAACAGGCCCCACAGGAAGTGGTACAACGGGCCCCACAGGTCCAACAGGACCGGCGGGATCAAATGGTATATCTAGCGGACTTGTTCTATACATTGATGATGCCGGAGGCACGAGTCCTACAACTGGCAGCTTGTTATTAATACCCAACAGCGGTACTCAAACCACTGTTACCACCAGTGTAAATGCTGTATCAGGCACATTGATAGGCACTTGGACAACAGCAGCGGGCGTACCAGGAGTCACGGCGGTAGTTGGCGGAAACTGGAACACATGGTTATATGCCAGCAGAAGCGGTGCTGGCGATGTGAGATTCTGGGCCATTGTAGAGGAAGTGGCTAGTGATGGCACAACTGTTCTGCAAACTTTAGTAAATGGCAGCTATGCTACTGGCACAACCATTAACACAGGGGCCGCGTCACTGTTTGACTTTAGTGCTTATGTGCCTGCCACGCCATTGAGCAGTACCGCCAGTCGCATAAGGGTTCAGCTTTACGCTCAATCAGTTACTGGTATTCCCACGTTGACTACCTACTATCGGGATGGCACTATTTCTTATATTGTGACTACTGTATCAGCTAATGTGGTAGGACCTACAGGGGCTACAGGTCTCACCGGCCCACAGGGTGTTTCAGGACCCACCGGTCCGCAAGGTGAAACTGGACCAACTGGTTCCCAAGGACCACAAGGCCAAAGTCCTTCCGTGGGCAAGGTAATAGCAATAGCTATGATATTTGGTTAATAGAAAAATAAATAGCTATTTAAAAAGGACAAACCATGGCCAATCCAAATATAGTAAATGTAACTAGTATTTTTGGTAAAACGTCTGTTTTAAATGTGACTACAGTGGCAAGTAATATAGTTGTGAATAGTTCTAATAGTAACACTGTAATCAAGATTAATACATTAGTAGCATCAAATATCAATGGCACAAGCGCAGCAGATTTCACTGCAAGTTTATTCCGCAGCAGCGTGGATTATCCGCTTGCTTCCACAATAACTGTTCCGGCAGATGCATCCCTAATTGTAGTATCTAAAGACATTTCTGTATATTTAGAAGAAGGTGACGCTATTAGATGTTTGGCATCATCTAACGGTAACATAGTTGCCACATGCAGTTATGAAATAATAGGTTAAAACTTATAAAACCCTAGGACAACAATCAAATGGGCTTGTTCAATTCTAATGGCGGTATTATAGGAAAAGTTAACAATGCATCTGCATCTACAGCAAACGGTAGTTGGTCTTTACTACAACAGTTTTTGAGTAAAACTGCTAGTCTATGGCCTGAATTGTCATTCAATGTTGAATATCTAGTAATAGCTGGCGGTGGTGCTGGTGGTTATGGTGGTGGTGGCGCAGGTGGTTATAGAAGTTCAGTCTCCGGTGAATCATCAGGTGGTGGTGCAAGTGCTGAAACACCTCTTAGTTGTGTTCCGGGTACTAGTTATACCGTTACGGTAGGTGCAGGTGCACCAAGACCACCTTCAAATGTTAATTCAACTAATGGAAATCCATCAACTTTTTCAAGTGTTACATCCACTGGTGGTGGTTATGGTGCAGGGTTTGCTTCTAGTGCTTATAATGCTGCAATAGGTGGTTCTGGTGGCGGCGGTGGTTTTGCCAGTGGCACTCCAAGTAATATAGGTGCTGCAGGTACCGCTAATCAAGGTAGAGCTGGTGGAAGTGGTAATTCCGGCGGTGGCGGATCCGGTGGTGGTGGTGGAGCAAGTACTGTAGGAGGAAATGCCAGTGCTCCTGGCACTTACAACTCAGGTAATGGTGGTGCAGGTGTAAGTTCAAGTATAACAGGTAGTGCTGTAACTCGTGGCGGTGGTGGTGGTGGTGGCACCGGTTCCGGAATAAGTGGTACTGGAGGTTCTGGTGGTGGTGGCGCTGGAAATAGCGGTAGTGCTACTAATGGAACGGTTAATACAGGTGGTGGTGGTGGTGGCAGCGCTAGTAGTCCGATCCAACCAGGCGGTGGGGGTTCTGGTATAGTGATCCTAAAATATCCTAGCGCTCGCACTATAACTGCCAGTGCTGGTTTAACCACTTCAACTTCAACAGTAGGTAGTTTTAAAATAACACAAATAACAGCCGGTACAGGCACGGTTTCTTGGAGTTAATAATAACATGAAAGAACTTGCACATGACGGATAACTTTGATAACGGTGGTATTATAGGAAAAGTTAATGCCCCATCATTAACTACTGCCAGCGGTGTTTGGTCATTGGTTAGGCAGTTTCTTAGTAGATCAGCTAGCTTGTGGCCAGGTTTACCATTTAATGTTGAATTTCTAGTACTAGCTGGTGGTGGTGCAGGTGGGTCTTCAGCAGGGGGTGGTGGTGGTGCTGGCGGTTATAGAAATTCAGTATCTGGTGAATCCTCCGGGGGTGGTGGATCAGCTGAAACACCACTGCAATGTTCTCCTGGCGTAAGTTATACTGTTACAGTTGGTGCAGGTGCACCTTCGCCTGCTACTGCTTTAACACAAGGAGCTAATGGTAACCCATCAGTATTTGCAAGTATAACATCTGTCGGCGGTGGTTATGGTAGTGGCCGTACTGGAGCCGGATTTTATCCATCTGCATCTGGTGGTTCTGGTGGTGGTGCTAACCCAAACGCAACACCAAATACAGGTGCAGCAGGAACTACCGGTCAAGGTAGAGCTGGTGGGAATGCTAGCTCCGGAGGCAGTGGTGGCGGTGGTGGTGGCGGCGCTGGCGCCAATGGTGGTGCGCAAAGCGGTTTTTATGATCCAGGTAATGGTGGTAATGGTCTTAGCTCAAGCGTAACAGGCAGTGCTGTTACACGAGGTGGTGGTGGCGCGGGCGCAGGCCCCGGGAGTAATGGCACAGGTGGAACAGGTGGAGGCGGTGGTTCATTTTACGCTGGAAGTCCGGGCACAAGTGGAACAGTCAACACTGGAGGTGGAGGAGGGGCTACGGTTGGTACCACATACAGACCTGGTGGTGGCGGTTCAGGTATAGTTATCTTAAGGTATCCCTTAGCTTATACTATCACGGTAAGTGCTGGTTTAACAAGCACAACTGCCACAGTAGGGGCTAATAAAGTCACACAAATAACAGCCGGTACAGGCACAGTTTCCTGGAGTTAATAACATGGCGCATTATGCATTTCTAGATGAAAATAACACAGTTACACTGGTAATAGTGGGTAAGAATGAGGATGAAGATGGCATAGACTGGGAACAGTTCTACGGGGCAGTTCGTACCTCGTATAACACAGCAGGTGGGGTTTATTATGACCCTGAGACACAACAACCTGCACTAGATCAAAGCAAAGCATTTAGAAAAAACTATGCAGGTATAGGTTACACTTATGATCCTGTAAGAGACGCTTTCCTGCCACCAAAACCTTTTAATTCTTGGATATTGGATGAAAGCTCTTGCACTTGGCAACCGCCTGTGCCACGGCCCACGGATGGCGAAAACTATCAATGGAACGAAGATTTGCTGACTTGGGAAATAGCCAGTAACATATAAAAATGATCGGCAAAAACAACAGACTTAACCACGACTTTCAAATCCTTCACTTCCTTGTTGGCAGTTGTCATACACCTGACGGTGCTTACAGCTTGCTTTGTGATCTACGTGAAGGTCGCAGCGACGCCCTTAAAGCTGTCAAAGCCAGTAAACTACGAGAACAAGCAAAAACTATCCGAGCCCAGCGCAAGATTAGCAGCAGTGATCCTGCTGAGCAACTGGAAGGTCAAGCTGACTTGGCGGAAATACAAGCTCATGCAGAAACAACTGCCAACAATATTGCTGCGGCTGAACAAGAACTGGCATTTATACAAACTTGTATTGACAAACTCCTGCCCATGAGAAAATACAGTCATTTACCTGATTCACAAGCACATGAAGCTTGTCAACAAGAAGAATGGCGCTTGGAACTTTTATACAGAGCTGAAAACTTTTTGCTAACTCAAGGCACGATCCCACATGATCATTTTGCCACCATGCGTCAGCATCCGGCGTTTTTAACTGACATATTGCCAGCCCTTGAGCAAATCAAAATAAATGTTGCACAAGGCAACGCAATGCCTATTTTACAGAGTCAAAATACTTTGCGGAGCTTTTTGCTGGACAGTGATAACAGCTATGGCCAGCTAAGTTAAAAACTATTTTTGTTTAAATAAATATCCAAAATAGGATATTATCATGGCTGTAGGTAGCAACGTAAACCCCAACTTTCCCATTACGGGTATTGATCAAGACAGTCGCGGATTTCGCGACAACTTTGCCACAGTTTAGATTTGTCAACATAGGGCCTATTTCAACATAGTACAGTGAGGCAATAGCATGATTTACAATCCCAAGGCGTATCAAACTTTATAAAAAGATATGTAAATCATTAGGTAATGTTACACAACTAGGGATACGAACACATTGGTAAATATATGCAAAAATGGGGACATGTAAGTAATCAAAAAACGTTAAGGAAGTTTACGATGTATTACCCAGTAACTGGAGAAATATCAGTAACTTTTATTTGATGCAAGATAAACCAGATCAACTTTCTGCTTTTGGTTGGTATCCTGTTATTGATGTTACTTTGCCTTGTGATCCTCTTACTGAAACTTATGGCAAGGTAGAATACACGTTTCTGGCCGCGTTTTATTTGCCTGTTATGCATAGCATATTACTAATACAGCACGACTATATGCCTGGGGCAATTCCTCAAGTAATCAATGAGGCGAGGCGATTCCTAAAGTTCAAATAGATAAAACCCTACATTTGTAAGTGGTCCAGGATCCACTTCTTGGACTACTCCGGGCGCTGGATACGCTGAGAATTTTGCAGGTGCCATTACAACCTAGTATAATCTCAAAAACTGGAGATTATGCTGGATGCATCCTATTGATCAAGAACTAAAACTCATGCTGGAAGGTCATTTTGACCAAGCCTGGGCTATATCAGAAAGACTTGAATCCCAAGGCCCTGACGACTTGCCTGACCCACAAGGTAAGGAAAACAATGATATGTGGGTCCGACACTGCTTTAATCGAGGTTGGTTTCTATTGCAGCAGGGACGCTATCAGGAAGGGTGTCAACTCCTGGAAAACGGTCGTTATTTGAACGTCTATGGCAGTGGATTTCTGCGCACTGATGCACCGCTGTGGAATCCACAAGAGCATGATCCTCAAGGAAAAACTATTATTTTAAGTTTGGAAGGAGGATTGGGGGATGAAATAATTCATGCAAGATTTGCTCCAAGTTTTAAAGACCGGGGTTTTGAGAAAGTCTATATTGCAGCTAGTCCTGAACTTAAATCAGTCTTTGAAAGACTTCCTGGCATAGATGGAGTTATTCAACGAGATCAAGCTCACACAGTTAGTCACGATTATTGGCTGCCGGGCTTCAGTGCAGGATGGGTATTGGGCAATGATTTTTCTTCTATTACCAGAGACAGCTATCTGTCAGTAACGCCACAAAGTTCCGAAGTTTGGCAAAGTTTTGTCAGGAGTGACAAGATTAAAGTAGGCATACGATGGGCAGGTAATCCCAAGTTTGAACATCAACAGTTTCGTTTGTTCCCACCGGAGTTCTTGACCAAGCTAAATCGATATCCCGAACTGCAAATCTACAGCTTTCAACGTGATCATCATACTGTGGAACTAGACAGTGATATTGTGGACTTGCAACACTTTTTGATCAGCTGGGAAGACACTCTGGCAGCCTTGGACAAAATGGACCTGATTATCACCAGCTGCACAAGCATCGCCCATGCTGCTGCGGCGCTGGGAAAGCCAACGTGGGTTGTTGTTCCTATTTTGCCCTACCACACCTGGGCATGGCAAGCTCCACATAGCACTACTAGTCCTTATTATGCCACTGCCAGAATTTATCGTCAACAGAAACCCAAGGAATGGACTGATACATTTAATCAATTGTATCAAGATCTAGAACAACATTTCAACCTTGGAAATCAACAAGCACCTGCCGTGTTGGATCGCAAACTCAAGCTTAACTTGGGATCGGGATTTCAAAAGCTTGATGGCTTTGTTAACATAGATGTAAGTGATATAAGTGATTGTGATCTAAAACACGATCTCATGAGTTTTCCCTGGCCTTTCCCTGACAACAGTGTGGATCACATCGTGGCCAAGGACATTTTGGAACATTTGGGCAACAACGGCGACGACTTCATTAATGTGCTTAAAGAAATGTATCGTGTAAGTGCCAACGGCGCAGCTTGGGAAGTTCAGTTTCCCCATCACAGATCAGATATAGCTTACGATGATCCCACCCACATACGTAGATTGACTCAAACAACATTTAGATTGTTTGATCAAAAGCGTGCTCTAGAGTTAAAAGCCCGAAATCAAGCAGAATCACCTCTGGCTTTAACACATGACATTGATATTGAAGTTGCTGATGTGCAACATGATTGGGTTCCCTATTGGCGAGAACAAGTGGACAACAAAGCTATTACCGAAAGTGAACTTTATTTTGCTTTAAATACTCGCAGCAACGTAGCACAAAGCGTGATAATGTTAATTGTGGTTCACAAGCCCGGACGTCAGCACATAAAATGAAGCCAGAAATTGACATATTTTTGAGAACATGCAACAAAGCTGGCATAATAGATAATCATCCCACCAAGCGTCGCTGTGTTACCGACACACGCGACGTCATGATCAAAAAATCCGTGGGCAGTCTTTTTTCTAGCTTGTCACAAGCTGATTGCAACTACAAGCTGTGGATTATTGACGACGGCAGCAGCCAGGAGTTCTTATCTTGGATGCAAGAAACAGGCAAAAATAACAATATCACTCTGATAAAACTACCCAGCGTGGGGCATCAGCGCAGTGCAGATTTTACAGGACGTCTTGCTTGTAAAAATGGCCGAGATTTGATCTACATGATTGAAGATGATTACTTTCATTTACCCTGGGCCATGGAAAAGCTCCAAGAAGGTTTTCAACATCTTGCTCAACAAACTGCATGGCCCGTGGCAATATATCCCTATGATTGTGTTGATCGTTATTGGCGCGATCAGCCTCAAGCTTGCAAGATGTTCTATCACAACAACTTGTATTGGCGAACTGTCAATAAAAGCACAAATGTAATATTTCTCAAACATAAGACTTACGTGGAGTACTATCAATACTTTGATCAAATGTATAACAACTATCATCCTGATGTGTTTCATGAAGATCATTGCATAAACAAAATCTGGAACAACATGGTTGATCATGCTGGCCCAGTTAGCTTGTTCAGCCCCTTGCCCAGTTTAGCAATACATTTAGAGCATCAACAGCCCACGGATTTATTGTCATCTAGTGTTGACTGGAGACAGCAGTATGAATCTTGGTCAGTATAATACTGAAATAGTTCAGAGTGACACGCAAGCTGCTGAATATTATAATCAGGGATCCTGGCTGCTGGCGTTGCAACAAAATCAACATACCTTGGATCTTATAGGCCAAGTAACACCGGCCTTGGCACAAAACATGGCAGCCTGTTATAGCAAACTGTGTGAACCTCAACAAGCTGTTAGTTGGTTCACACAGTATTTGGCCCTGTCTGCCAGCAAATCTCCACAAGATCGACGTCTGCTTGCCCAATACCTGGCTCAGGCAGGCCAACTGGATCAATCAGAAAACGTCACAGCCAGTATTGATGTCGAGTGTTTTGAAAAATACCATGATCTTGCCACGCATTTTTTCCGAAAACAACAGTGGCCCTGGGCATTTAAAAGCCTGAGTCGCGGCAAACAACTGGGCCAGCAGTTGTGGATAGGTCCAGTCAAGTGGCAAAAGCTGCCGCCAGTGCCAAGATGGCAACAGGAAAGTCTCCAAGACAAACGCATATGTCTGGTAGGTGAATGTGGGTTGGGGGATGAACTAGTCTTTGCCAGATGGATTCCGCAAGTATTGGCCTTGGCCAAACAAGTGGATTATCTAACAGACAACAGTCTTGATCAAGTATTTCACAGGCAATGGCCACAACTGGGAATATACTGCCCTGATAAAACCTATGATTTTTGGATTCCCACTATGGATGTTCCACAGGCATTGCAATCCTGGGAACCCAGAACCACACCATATCTTACTCCAAATCCTGACTACTGTGAAAAATGGCGAGAGATTTTACAGGGGCGTGCCGGTATTGCCATTAACTGGACTGGAAGCAGAAACTTCAGTGAGAATGTTTTCCGAGATATTCCTGTGGATTTTCTCGTGGAAAAAATACAGCAACGGTGGCCTGATCATGTGATTGTGAATATTTGCATGGAAACTGACTACCAGCCAGCAAACACACTGGATGTTAGACCCAGAATAAAATCCTGGGAAGATACTTTGGCAGTGTTGTCGCAGGCAACTAGACTTTATACCAGTTGTAGCAGTGTGGCACACGCCGCCGGTGCGCTGGGAACCATCACCCGAGTATATACTCGCCCTGATGATTACTTTACCTGGAACAGTGCGGCCAGTGGACATACCAGCATCTGGCACAGCAGCGTGCAAGTTTGGCGAACACCGCATATTGGCAAATGGCACAACGTAATAACTGAAAGCTTGGAAAATGAAACATCCTGAATATCAAACCTGGGCCTTTCACAATCTCACAGAACAAAGTGTTCGAGACATAATAGCTCAAACTAAAATACCTCAAACTGTTATAGAAATTGGTGTGTTTCAGGGCTATTTTACATTCGCCATGACACACATGATTGCACCACATGATCCACACTATCGTCACTATGCAATAGATCCCTATGCCGATAGTCAGGAACTTGACAAAACGGACATTACACAAGCTGGTGACATATTCCGCAACAACTTGCGAATAAGTCCCCTAAAACAGCATATTGAATTTTTACACATGCCCAGCAATCTGGGCCTACTGGAGTTGTGGAAACGAAATATACAAGCGGATTTTATCTATATTGATGGTGATCATCGTGCCAGTGGAGTTTTACAGGATCTTGTTTTAAGCTGGCAGGTGTTAAAAACGGGTGGAGTGATATTATGTGATGATGCACATGACTGG
>JACCDP010753630.1_pt1 | contig 10236 bp, 11 predicted proteins | sample 7445841 | NCBI WGS metagenome assembly JACCDP01 (sample SAMN15323441, study PRJNA562643) | freshwater metagenome | isolation source: river surface water | place: USA:Blue River Watershed | collected 2017-08-17
AGGATAATACCAAGAATCTGGGAATGCGTGTGGTATATAATTTGTTTTATTGGGATATTTTTCACTTACTAGACTATAAGTCTTTTTTGAGATACAGTTTATTAAGTCTGTTGATTCATAGAATGGACTATTGTAATCTGGATATGGATCATTATCCCATACGTGCCAATAAACAATTGGGCAGATTTGATTTATCTCATCTTCCATTTGCCAAACCCAGATAAATTGTCGTGGGTCAGTAAAAAGCATAATTGCGTCGGGTCTTTCTGTTACCAACAATTGTCTTAACAACTGCGGTGTGCCAAAGCCATCAATTGGCTTAACAATAATATCAGGGTTAATTAATTGGACATCATAATTTGGATGCTTCATTGCACCGCCTAATTGACGGAATGAATATTTACCAGTTCTAACCAACCCTTCAACAAGAGCTCTACTTTGGACACCAACACCAGAAACACACCTTAAATCATCAGATAATAGAAGTATTTTATACTTACGCATTCCTTGCAATCTCTCCTAAAAGGTTGAGATTATAGGTTTGGTGATTGTAATTTGTTAAATATTATCTTGTTGGCGTGTGTTGAATTGTTGTACCTCTTTGTGTTATTGCAGTTTGTAATTCTCTCGGATCTATATGTACAGCCACATTTACAGTAACTGTAAAGTTTCTGTTTTCAATTGTGTAAGTTGCGTTGTTTCCAAGACCAAGGTTTGTCCCTAAGTTTCTTAGGTTTGTTGTTAAGTTAACTGAATTAATTGATGCTAAATCAGCAGAAATACTGTTAACTTTTGCCACCATATCAGTAATAGCTCTGGCAGTATTGGCCATGCCTGTACTAGAAGCTTCTAATGTAGTATTTGATAAAGTTGTAATAATAGTTCTTAATTCATTTGAACCAATAAAAGTATTCATACCTGTCAGATTTGTTTTTGCAGTCTCAAAATTTGCTGATCCTTGTCCGACAACGTTAACAGCTTCAGATACAGATTTAATTGTATCAAATATTGTTTTCAATTGTCCAGCTTTAGCTATAGTACCTTTTGGAACAACAAGGTCTTTTAAACGATCAAGAAATACTCTTACACTATTTCCAACTTGGTTTCCTGGATCTAATAACCAATCCATTGCATCTGCAAACATTCTCATTTTATCCCATAATTGACCACCATGCATACTTTGTCCACCTGAGAATGAGTTTAAAACTTCAGATATTTTATTAAGAACACTAAACATTGCACTTAATGCTCTTACTTTTAAGTCAATTGTAGCGGCAACTGTACGATCAATATTAAGATTTCTAAAACCATTAGTTATATTAGTTATTAACGTTGGTAAATCTGTGGTTATTTTTTGAATAAATTCCTGTATGTAGGTTCTCATTCTATTCATTAATTCCGCAGCATCAGTTTTGTTTTTACCTCTGATTGCCTCGCCCATAGTGTTTGTAAAACTAGTCATCATACTTGCAAAAGAAGTAAAAATTGCAGCCACACCCTTTACCATTTCAAGAGCAGATGGTGTTATGTTGCCGAAATTTAATCTGCCAATAGATTCAACAAATTTACCCATTTCTGTTATAAGCGGACCTACTGCTCTATATAGTTCACCAATAAATCTTTGATAATCCGCAAGTTTTACTGGGTCAAGTCCTTGCTGAACACTACCTGCGGGTCTTTGTAATACTCTTACTACTTCAGGACTTGGAACAATTGCTTGTAAAAATGTTCCAAGAGTTTGGATAACACCTGTAACTGCCAAAATAGAATCCCTTTGTCCAGCACTAATATTCATATTAGTGATTTGACCTATAAATTCTTTAACCTTAGTAATCAAGGTTCCGAGTGCATCTCTTGATCTTTCTAAATAGTTAGTCATCGAAGTTATTACAGTACTAATTTCAGCCGCACTTAAATGTGCCAAAACACCAGTTTCAACTTGCATAGCCTTCATAAGTGAAGCAACAGCTTTTAATACTTCAGCAAACGATTGTGCATTTCTTACACTTTCTGGTGTTAAACTTGATAATGTGGTGGTTATTGTTTGTATTAATCCGATAATACCTCCACCTCCTGGCTGTCCAATAAGACCACGAACAAAATTTGTCATTTGCATTAGATTTTTTTCTAATGTAGAGTTTCCTAAAATACTTTCAAAAAGTCCAGGTTTTAGACTTTCAACAACTGGGGCAAGTTGACCGATAAATTCAGATACTCCTTTAAACACAGCAACGAATGCATCAATCTTTTCTTTAAACCCTGCATTTAATGATAGCGAATTTATTTCCTGCATCATTTTTTTAATTGCCACTGTCATAGCGACAATTACAGCACCAATAGCAAGCAAACCAGCACCTACCGCTGCGGCTTGTGGGCCAGAAACCAAAAGGCCAACCAACATTGCTTCACCAACAAGAAGACCTGCTGCTAATAAAACTTTAGTCATTATAAACATAGACTCAGAAACAGCTTTCATTTTATTTTCTGGAACATCTCCAAAGGCATTAATGATAAGACCAGTTGATATTATCAATACACCAATAGCACCCATTAAAATAGCGCCACCCATAACTAATGAGCCTGGGTCGCCTACCTTCGAAACAAGTTTTAATGCCCCAGCCAAAATAAGAGCATTTAATGCAACTGCTGTTAAAGTAGCTAAAGCTCCAATAACTTTTGTAAGTGGAGTATCTCCAAGAACCTTAACCATCGCTACTACACCAGCAGCCATCGCAACACCACCAATCGCAAAAGCTACTGCCATAGCTACCATAATTGCACCAGCTTTAGCGACATCACCAAGTTTTACCTGACCAATCCCCTTAAAAAATTCAGCAATTGATGCACCCATGGTAGAGGCACCAGCAGCAGGAGCGGCAGCAGCAGTAGCCCCAGCAAATTTAGAAACAAGAGCGACAATACCAGAAAAAATGCCTTTAAGAACCATTGGTATTGCCGTACCAGCAGCTACAAAAAGAATTGCATATTTTATAACGTCCCCTATTTCTGGTAATTTACTTTTTATAAAGTCAACAGCTTTGTCAAAAACTACTTTCAACATACCTGTGAAGGCATCCCAAAGAGGAGGCCCAAGTTCAACTATGGTAGTGATTAATGGATCAAGTGCTTGTCTTAAAAATCCTCCATCACTAGGTACCTGCACGTTTAAACTTGCTCTGCCAGTTATTAAATCTGTTATAAACTTAAATAATTTTGTTATTTCTGGTAGTACCAATCTAAGCAAACTAGCAGCGATTGCAACAATTGCTTTAAAGAAGCTTTTTATACCTTCCAAAACTTGTCTGCCGCCTGGACCAGCAGCAGATAATCTTCCCAAAAATGCTTCTCTAAGTTTATCTAACAAAATTGGCAAAGCTGTTGAAGGATTTTTTGTCATCGCTTGAAAAAAATCACCAAATGCAGCTTTAACTTGATTCATAAGATTACGCATTGCAGAAGGATCAAAAACTCTTCTTAAACCAACAAAAAAGTCTTGAACACCTGGAAATATGCGTAAAAACATTTGTCCAACTTGGATGCCCGCTCTAAAAACAATATTTATCGATTGCCGCAGGGCTCTCATTAATTGCCTAAACTCCGTAGTTGTCCTTATACCCTTAACAAATCCTTGTAAGAATACATCAAAAAAACCCCCCTTTAATGCCTCACCAGATTTAACAAGGCGTTCTATTGCGCCAGAAAGTTTCTGTAAAACTTGTTCTTGTGTTAATTGGGATTTTTGAGCGGCGTCACCTTTTTTCTTAATTTCATCATAACTTACCCCACGGCTTTTTTGTGAAAATGCAAGTGCTAATTCACTTTCTGATAAACCAGTTTGTGTTGCTAGCAACCTACGTTCTTGTGCAGTCATATTTTCAATTGTTCTGCCTGCCGCAAAGAACGAATCTCGCAACATCTGCATTTTTTTGGCTGGGTCTTGCTCAGACATTAATTTAAATGCATCTACATTTAATCCAAATGCCTGAGATAATTGTGCGGCTGAATTTGCGGCATCTTCAAAGTTTAGGAATTTATCAACTAGTTTACCGAGTGATTTAACTTCAATACCAAGTTTTCTCGCATAAACAGCAGCTTGTGTTAGCTCTTGAACTGAAAGATTTCCAAAGTGTTCAAAATCGGCCATCATTTCGCCAACATCACGGGAAACCAGTTTCATTGTGACACCAAAAGCACTACTCAACTGTAGCGAAAAGTTTGCCACCTGCCTGTTAATTTCGTTAATATCTTGTCCAGTAGCTAACGCTCGCTGCGCCACCCCCTTTTGACCAGCGGCAGTAAATCCAAGTGCTTTATTATAAGCTCCTAATGCTTCTGCACTTGATGCTTTTAATGTATTAAAAACAGCGTCTACAGTTTCACCAAGATTTTTTGCATACTCAGTAAAATATTTTAATCTTTCAGCAAGATTTCCAAATACTCTATAAACTCTAAGTCCAGTATTTGCTAATTCACCACTCATGTTTTTGGAAAGTTGAACAATTGATCTACCAGCAGTTCTGTCAAGATAACCAAATTCTTTCCTAATATCTTGTAATGCTTGTGCAAGTTCACTACTACCACCTTGCGCTGACATATCAATTAAGCCTTGTAAAACAGCGAAAGGAAAACCAATTACTGCTTTTGCAAATGAAAATAAAGCACTGCCAATAGAAAATGCTACAGAAAGAAAACTTGAGGCCATTCCACCAACAAACGACAGTGCTTTACCAATACCTTCAATAATTGAAATACCTGATTCCATCTCTTTTACTGATTGAGTTGTCTTTTTGATAGATTCATCAAATTGCTTTGAAGTATCGGTTGCTGTTTTGGTTTTGTTTGCCGCTTCGGTCATAGCATCAGAAACACTTTTTTTAGCATTCTCTGCCGCTTTTGCTGTGTCTTCAAAACACTTTGACATGTCACAGTTTTTTTGACCCTCAAGAGCTTCAACTATTTTTTTGCTTGAGTCTGCCAATTTTTCTAATAGATCAACTTGATCTTTATAGTGGGATGAGAGACTTTGAGCAATTTTTTCCGCTTCTTCTAAAAGTTTATTCAACTTTTCTTGTATTTCAAGTGTGGTGGCCATAATATACTATTCTTCTTGATAATTAAGAAGTATTATGAATTCAGATAACATAACGCCAATTGGAAAATTATTTTTTACCTCACTCCTTGCTTCCATAACAAATGGAGTTCCATTTAATTGGAAACTAAAGGCCACACCAGAACAAACTCAAGATTTTATGAATGTGATTAAAGCTATAAAAGAAGCTCATGAAGAAATTAAAAAAGGTAACCAAACAACTGTCCAAAATCTTATGGATAAAATGAATGCTAAAAATGAAGCATTAAGCAACTTTGAAAACAAATATGGTTTTAAAATTCCAATATAAAACTATATAATGTTTTACAAGGTTTAAAAAAAATAATATGAAAACAGTATTAAATGAAAATGGACTAATAACCAATCAAGCAAGTGGTCCAAACACACTAGACATTAAAGCAAATTCAGTTAGAGCTGATGTGCTTTTTCATGGTGATCAAAATATCTCAGCCTTGATTGTGTCACTTACAGAAAAAGTTAATAACCTTTTTGATAGAGTTCTCACTATGTCAAATGAGTTATCAGCAATTAAAACAGAATTAAAACAATCTGCAACAGAGTTTGCCTCGTATAAAGAGTTAGAAAAACTTGAGCAAAAACTAGATAATGAACTAAAAACATTAGAAAAAGCTGGGAAGTCTCAGGGTAAAGCTGCCGCAAAAGAAGCGGTCAAAGAAGAAACTTCAGTTAAACAATAACTTTAATCTAATTTAGATATCAATTCTAGCAACTCTTGCTTTGTCCACTCATAAGCTACCAAACCATTTTCTGAAATGTAGTTTGGGTTATATTCTATAGTAAGAGACTTGGTACCATCACTATCTCTTAAAACAGCTACAGAAACCAATGTTTCATTTTGGTTTTCTGGGATAGTGAGCATTTGAATTTCTTCAAGTCTTTGTTTGGTATTAATCATTAAGTGCCTGTCAACAAAGATAATGCTCGCTATAGTAAATTGTTATGGTTTCCAACAATTAAAACATCTTGATTCATAGGTTTCATTGCCGCCAACTAAAACCTGACCCTCATCATTGATTTCAGCTTTACGATAAGTCATCGTAGCATTTATCAACTTACATTGAGCGCATTGAGCCTCAAATTTATTAACTTTATTTGCAATCGTCATTAACTCAGACATATAACCAAATGGTTCGCCTCGAAAATCCATATCAAGCCCTGCAATATGAATTTCTTTGCCAACATTTCTTAAACGGCGAACAAATTCAACTATGTTTGCTTTAAAAAATTGCGCTTCATCAATCAAAAATACATCAGCACCAAAATCAATATCTTTCCATTCTTCTTGGCTTAGATAAACTGATAAAACATGAACATAATCTGATGGTATTTCTTTTTTATCATGTGTTGTAATGGTATTAGTTGTGTAACGATTATCAATACTAGGCTTTATCGCAATTACTTTTCTGTTGCTCTTTTTAGCTTCTGAAAAAGCATTAACTAGCCCAGTTGTTTTTGAACTATACATCGGCCCAGTATAGATAATAATGTTTGGATTCATCATTTTATTTTAGTTAGACTATAGATATTAATTCTAGTCTATTAGAACTACAATAGAAGAATACTATGGTCGAATGTTTCTTGGGTTTGAATGGTGACGACCAGTTTGATTTGGCAACATGGATTGAACCATTGGATCATTTGCTGCAAGGGTATTTCTACCAGGAGAACCAGCTTTGCTATAAGCATCCATTTTCTCTTGCAACTGTTGAAAAAGATATTGAATTTCTTTTCTACCCATTTTCATAAATTCATCACGATCTATGCCAAGATAAAACATTAATTCAAACATGGGCTTCCAGATTCTTTGTTTTCTGATTTCATCCAAAGCACCATAAAGCTCACGAAGATGTTGGTAATAGTCAGGATCACTTTCCGAGATGTGGAAAAAAAAATGAAGCGTCTAGAGGCAAAATGCTCTTTTCTTCGTGCCCGCAATCTCGCTCTTTGCATTTAAAATCATAAGTTGTATCAACACCTGGTTCTGTTTTTGTAATGTGTTTTCTTAGTGCAATACTATCTCTTGATGGAAGCTTTGTAAGAACTTGCAGAATATCGTTTTTACTTGTAACTCCATTTACAGAGACAATAATACCCGCCAACTCATAAATTAAGTCAAATTTTTGATCAATATTTGCTTTATGTCTATCTTTTTTCTCTTTGGCAATTTGTTTGTTATCTCCAACAGATGGATATCTGTATTCAACAGTAAAACCAGTTTTTGGGAGACGAAATTTAAATCGATTCACAAATGGTTCAGATTGCTCAACATCTTTTAGATCTAAAGCTTTTAGTTTTAGCTGTTCCAAAATTGTAAATTCTACCATTTGTTTTGCCGAGCATTTGGGACACTCTGTATCGAATTTATATACTGGGTCAAAACTTTCGGCGCGCAAAACAAAGAAAAGGGCATCTCTATCACCAGATAGAAGTCTGTCAACATTCACTGTCTTATCTCTTAAACAGGCTTGAACTAGATCGTCAATTACAGTTCCCTCTCTAATACGTTTCTTATCATAAAGGATATGTTCCTCCGTTGGTGTCATTTCAACAAGTGTAGCAATTTCCTTATTATGCAATGGATGTGTTGAACCATAAATCAATCCTTTTGATGGCAAAGGAACATCAATAGTTTCATTTATAATTTCAATCACAGCTTTTTCCTGCACAGAAGACGAATCCGCAGGACCAGAAAATAGTTCTTTGTTTTTATCAGACATTAATTTTATGCTCCAATTTTAGCTAAAAGGAGTTTAATATTAATTGAGTTAAAATGTAATCATTTTTTATATTTAATCGTATCTGGTAAAATATCATCTGGTACATTTTTTTGGGCTTGTTGTATTGCTGCTATATAATTTTTCTGATAATCTGAAATGTCTCCGACATTTTCAATAGACAACCCTGTGTCCACCATAACAAGCCTACCATCTACCTTGCCCCAATTATCAATATTTAACATGTCTCCTACGGTATATTTACATGCCTTCATCACGGCGATCCAATCAGAGAAAATTGAATCTGGTGTAAGACCAACACCCGTTTCATATGCATCCCTATATGCTTTTTTAAATTCATCAAAATTATTAAATCCAAAATATCTAGCTAGATCATCTTTGGTTATTTTTTCTGCTTTTTCAACAATTAAAAATAGATTATTTGGACCCACTTGATAAATTTTTGGAACAAGACCTTTTTGTTCTGCAAAACCACAAACTTCAGCTTCATTTTCAGTCTGAGACTGAGCATCTTCAATTCTAAATGCTGCGCTTAGGTTCTTTGGAACATAAGAAACTTTAAGTGCTCGATTTCCACCAATATCAAAAACTGATCTATTAGAACCATGTCCAATCAATGGATATTTTTGTGTGGCGATATTATATATTTCTTTAGCTTTTTCCAAGTCGCTTTTTTTTGAATCAGTTGCTATTGTTTGAATTGTTTCCAATGAAACGACTGATTCAAATAAAAGTTTTGAAAGACTAACAATTAACATGTTAATCCTCTTGAACTTTTGGCAAACTAGATAGTTGAGAAACTGCTTCTAAAACAGCGGCTGTTACTTTTTCTTGCATAACATTCATTACTTGGATATATAGTTCCTGATCTTCTGGGGACATTTGATTTGGATCAACCAATTTTAACTTATTGATAATTGGGTCTTCAAGATCTACTGCTGCTTCTTCGGCAATTAATTCTAATCTTCTTTCCGCTTTAATATCTCTGCCGCTTGTTTTTTCCGAAACAGATTCAACAGCTTTTTTTTCAACAACTTCTACATCTTCAACACTTGTGACATCATCAACAGGCATACCTTCTGATGAGCTTGGTAATAAAGCTTTATCACCAACGGTTTCCCTTTCTTCAGAAAGTAATGTCTCCATCAAAAGTTTTCTAACTGTTTTTCTAAATTCATCTTTGTTAATAATATAATTTGTCATTGTATATCTCTTAAATAAGTTACTTTTTTAGTTTTTTAGAAATATAGTCTGCCAATTCTTTATCACCAGGCTTTATAAATGGTATTACTTTTTCAAGGGCATCTCTAATCTTATCATTTATCTCTAAGTTATCAATAACTTTTTTATATTCTTTTTCTGCTTTTGCCCTTTCCTTAAGTGTAGAAGCATTTAAAATTCCTTCATATAAAGACTTTAATTGTTTTGCCAAACCATAATCACCAACAGTTGGTTCTTTGGATAAATCTTCAATCTTTTCAGCACTTTTTTCAGATTCATCTTTAGGTTTTTCAGTGGTAGTTTCTTCAGCAGGGACTTCTTCTGGAGCTTCCGCTGGTGGAGTTTCCTCTGGTGCGTCTGCTGGTGGAGTTTCTTCCGCAGGGGTTTCCTCTGGAGGTGTGGGTTCTTCGACAGGTGCTTCCGCTGGAGCCTCCTCTGTTGGTGGTGATACTTCTTCCGCAGCAGTAGCATCATCTTTCTTTTCTTCTGCTTCCATGAGTTTTCTTAGCATTTTAAAAACTCTTAACTTATTATCAGAATAATACATTGTAAAGGTAATTAATAGTATGTCCAAAGAACAAGAAAATGTACAACAACTTTTAGTCCGTATTGTTGACTTAGAAGAAACTGTCGAAAAACTTCTTAAAGAAGTAAGAGACTTAAAAAATCTTCAAGAAGGAGCAACAACCATTGCCCCAAAAACCAAAAAAGGTTTCCTTAACGATTAAGGATTTCCGTTATAGTCTTTCATAAAAAATGATACGGTTTCATCATATAGTTGAATATTTTGAGGATAGATCTCTAGATCTTTTAATATACGATCTTTAAATGGCCAAGTAAAATAATAGCTTGGACCAGTTAGTTGTCCGCAAATCCATTCTTTAATCTGGGACACATATGCTAGGTCTTCTTCAAATATATGTGCTATTGCTAGACTAACTGCATATGCACGTATTTCCCAATGATATCTTCCAGGTTTGGGGACTGGTAATAAACACACTAATGTTAAAAATGTGAAAATTGCTGCTGCAATCCAAAGTTTTAATGCAAAAAGAACTATTGAAACAATAAGAAATGGCAAACCAAAAAATAGTTCTGGTAGATATGTTGGTTTGTAAATCAATTTATTGTTATGTTCGTCAACTGCAT
>JACCDP010113829.1_pt1 | contig 10235 bp, 10 predicted proteins | sample 7445841 | NCBI WGS metagenome assembly JACCDP01 (sample SAMN15323441, study PRJNA562643) | freshwater metagenome | isolation source: river surface water | place: USA:Blue River Watershed | collected 2017-08-17
TCATTTATGTCGCGCTGAACATGGTGATGTCGGTGCTGCTGGCGCTGCCGGCCGCGTATGCGTTCTCGCGCTACTCGTTCATCGGCGACAAGCACCTGTTCTTCTGGCTGCTGACCAACCGCATGACGCCGCCGGCGGTGTTCCTGCTGCCGTTCTTTCAGCTGTATTCCACCTTCGGGATGATGGACACGCATATCGCGGTCGCGCTTGCGCACCTGCTGTTCAATGTGCCGCTGGCGGTCTGGATCCTGGAAGGCTTCATGTCGGGCATTCCGAAAGAGATCGACGAGACGGCGTATATCGATGGCTACAGTTTCCCGGCCTTCTTCGTGAAGATTTTCCTGCCGCTGATCAAGTCGGGCATCGGCGTGACGGCTTTCTTCTGCTTCATGTTCAGCTGGGTCGAGCTGCTGCTGGCGCGCACGCTGACCTCGGTGAATGCGAAGCCGATTGCCGCGACGATGACGCGCACGGTGTCGGCGGCCGGCATGGACTGGGGGGTGCTGGCCGCTGCCGGCACGCTGACGATTGTGCCCGGCGCTTTAGTGATCTGGTTTGTCCGGCATTACATCGCCAAGGGTTTCGCGATGGGGAGGGTCTGACATGGGCAATGCGTTTTCATGGATGGCCTGGACTACCGAGATCGCGGTGTTCTTTATCTGCGTGGTGCTGATGCTGATCGGGATGACGATCTGGCAGATCCGCTCGCCCAGTGTGGAGCGCAAGGGATTTTTGCCGATACCGACGACACGCGGCGACAGGCTGTTCATCGGGCTGCTGTCGGCGGCGTATGTGAATCTCGCGTGGGCGGGGCTGACCGACATGACCCAATGGGTCGCGGCAGCGGTTGGTTTTGTGGTGTTGCTGGTCATGATGCGTTGGGGTTAATGGTGAGTGTGCAGCAGAGTCAGCCTCGACTCATCCTGACACCGGGTTTTCTTCCCACCGGTGTCAGTCTGTAGGTCCGGGAAGGTGCGAAGAGGAGACTAGATGAAACTCAAATTAAGTGCGATCGCTGTCGCCGCCATGCTGGCCTCAGGCGCGTCCTGGGCGGACATGAAGGCCGCAGAAAAATGGGTGGACAAGGAATTCCAGCCATCGACCCTGTCGAAGAAGCAGCAGCTCGATGAGATGAAGTGGTTCATCGATGCGGCCGCCAAGCTCAAGGCCAAGGGCGTCAAGGAAATCAACGTCGTGTCCGAGACTATCGACACGCACGTGTACGAGTCCAAGACGATGGCGAAGGCCTTCGAAGAAATCACCGGCATCAAGGTCAAGCACGACCTGATTCAGGAAGGTGACGTGGTCGAGAAGCTGCAGACCTCGATGCAGTCGGGTAAGTCGATCTATGACGGCTGGATCTCGGATTCCGACCTGATCGGCACCCACTTCCGCTATGGCGCGGTGGAACCGCTGTCGGACTTCATGGCGGGCGCGGGCAAGGAGTTCACGAACCCCGGCCTCGACCTGAAAGACTTCATCGGCATCAGCTTTGTGACCGGCCCGGATGGCAAGGTCTATCAGCTGCCCGATCAGCAGTTCGCCAACCTGTACTGGTTCCGCGCCGACTGGTTCGGCCGCAAAGACCTGCAGGACAAGTTCAAGGCCAAGTATGGCTATGACCTTGGCGTGCCGCAGAACTGGTCTGCGTACGAAGACATCGCGAACTTCTTCACCAACGATGTGAAAGAGATCGATGGCAAGAAAGTCTATGGCCACATGGACTACGGCAAGAAAGATCCGTCGCTGGGCTGGCGTTTCACGGATGCCTGGTTGTCGATGGCCGGTACCGCGGACAAGGGCATCCCGAACGGCATGCCCGTGGATGAATGGGGTATTCGCGTCGGCGCTGACAAGTGCACGCCGGTAGGCGCGTCCGTGGCTCGTGGCGGCGCGACCAACTCGCCGGCAGCGGTCTATGCGCTGACCAAGTACATCGACTGGATGAAGGCGTACTCGCCGAAAGAAGCGATGGGCATGACCTTCTCCGAAGCTGGTCCGGTGCCGGGCCAGGGTCAGATCGCTCAGCAAATTTTCTGGTACACCGCATTCACCGCGTCAATGAGCAAGGCACCGGCGGTGAACAATGCGGACGGCTCGCCGAAGTGGCGCATGGCACCCGGCCCGCACGGCCCGTACTGGAAAGAAGGCATGCAGAACGGCTATCAGGACGTGGGCTCCTGGACCTTCTTCAAGTCGACGCCGGACGAGCGCAAGGCCGCAGCGTGGCTGTACGCGCAGTTCATCAACGCGAAGACGACGTCACTGAAGAAGTCCATCGTTGGCCTGACCTTCGTGCGTGACTCGGACATTCGTCATGAGTACTTCACGAAGAACGCCAACAAGTACGGCGGCCTGATCGAGTTCTATCGCAGCCCGGCCCGCGTGGCATGGACGCCGACCGGTACCAACGTGCCGGATTATCCAAAGCTGGCGCAGCTGTGGTGGAAGAATGTCGCCACCGCAGTGACCGGCGAGAAGACCCCTCAGGCCGCCATGGACAACCTGGCCGATGAGATGGACAAGGTCATGGAGCGTCTGCAGCGCGCTGGCATGAAGAACTGCCCGCCCAAGCTGAACGAGAAGAGCGATGCGAGCAAGTGGCTGTCGGATAACAACGCACCGTGGAAGAAACTGGCCAACGAGAAGCCGAAGGGCGAGACCATCGCCTACGAGAAGCTGCTCCAGGCCTGGAAGGAAGGTCGCGTAAAATAATTTTGCGCAAAGAGCGGGCACGGGAGCCACAAGTTCTCGTCCCGCTCTGCCTGATTCCGGAATGCGCGATTAGAGCGTCCCTCTAACCGCGCATTTTTTTATCTCTGTGATCTCTGAGATTTTGTGAGGTTGGCATGGCAGACCACTATATTCTGGCGATAGACCAGGGCACCACCAGTTCACGGGCCATCCTGTTCAATCGCAGCGGCCGGATACACGGCATCGCGCAGCAGGAGTTCCGGCAGATTTTTCCGAACCCGGGCTGGGTCGAGCATGACGCCAATGAGATCTGGAGCTCGCAGCTGGCGGTGGCGCGCGAGGTGATGAAGACGCATCATCTGAAAGCCTCGGATATCGCGGCCATCGGCATTACCAATCAACGTGAAACCTCGGTGCTGTGGGACCGCAGCACGGGCGAGCCGGTCGCGCATGCGATCGTCTGGCAAGACCGGCGTGCCGCCGGCCTGTGCGACACGCTGAAAGCCGAAGGCAAAAGCGAACTTTTTCGCAAGAAGACCGGGCTGGTGATCGACGCGTATTTTTCCGGCACCAAGCTGCGCTGGCTGCTGGATAACGTGCCCGGCGCACGGGCTCGCGCAGAGAAAGGTGAGCTCGCGTTTGGCACCGTGGATTCGTGGCTCATTTACAAGCTCTCGGGAGAGCACATCACCGACACCAGCAACGCATCGCGGACGATGCTGTTCAATATTCATACGCTGGACTGGGATGATGAGCTGCTGGAGATTCTGCGCATCCCGCGCGCCATCCTGCCCCGGGTGGTGCCCAGCAGCGGTACGGCGGCGCATACGGCGGAGGAGTTTTTCGGTGGACGTATTCCTATCGCCGGTATCGCGGGCGACCAGCAAGCGGCGACCTATGGTCAGGCCTGCTTCCACCCCGGCATGGTGAAAAGCACCTACGGAACCGGCTGCTTCATTCTGATGAACACCGGCAAAGCGGTGGATTCGCACAATCAGCTGCTGACCACCGTCGGTTGGACCACCGGACATTCATCGCCGCACAAGACGGACTATATGTTCGAAGGCGGCGTGTTCATGGGCGGCGCCACCGTGCAGTGGCTGCGCGATGGGCTGGGCATCATCAAGCAATCCACGGACGTGGAGGCACTGGCGTCGTCCGTGCCCGACAGTGACGGCGTGACCTTCGTGCCCGCGTTCTCGGGATTGGGCGCTCCGCACTGGGATGCGTATGCGCGCGGCACGATGCTGGGCATCACGCGCGGGACAAGCGCCGGACATATTGCCCGTGCGGCGCTGGAGGGTATCGCTTTTCAGACCGCCGATGTGATCGCGGCGATGCAGAAAGATTCAGGCACGCCGATTCGCGAGCTGCGCGTGGATGGCGGTGCTGCGCGCAATAATCTGCTGATGCAGTTTCAGGCGGATATTCTGAATGTACCGGTGGTTCGCCCTGACGTGACCGAAACGACAGCGCTGGGCGCGGGCTATCTGGCCGGTCTCGGTGTCGGCTACTGGTCAACGCAGGAAGAGATTGCTGCGCAATGGCATGTGGAGAAGCGTTTTGAGCCTTTGATGCCCGCCACCCAGCGTGAGGCCAAGCTGGCGGTGTGGGAAGCGGCGATCGAGCGTTCCAAGCGCTGGGCGGGCTAGCGTATAAAAAAGGCGGCCGAAGCCGCCTTTTTTCAGACACTGGCGCGATCAGTGCTTGTTGCGCAGTCTGTGAATGGCCGCAAGCTGTGCGACAGCAATCGCGAGCTCGGCCTGTGCGACTGCGTAGTCGATGTCAGATTCGCGATTGTCCATCGCTTCTTCTGCCATTTTCTTGACCTGATTCGCCTTGGCTTCGTCGAGATCCTTGCCACGAATGGCCGTGTCGGCCATCACAGTGACGGTCTTCGGCTGGACTTCGAGTATGCCGCCAGCGACGAAGACGAATTCTTCTTCGGTCTGACCCGGCACGCGAATCCGGACAGCACCCGGCTTGATGCGGGTGATCAGCGGTGTGTGCTTCGGATAGATGCCCAGCTCACCTGCCTCGCCCGGCAGGGCGACGAATTCCGCAGGGCCGGAGTAGATCTGCTCTTCAGCAGAAACCACATCAACCTGAATTGTGTTTGCCATAGGAAGCCTTTGTTGAAGCCTGTACGTATGAATCGATCAGCGTTGCCGCCAGTGCGTTGTCCCGCCGCCGGGGCGACGGGACATCAGCATTACTGGATCTTCTTCGCTTTTTCGATGGCTTCGTCGATGGTGCCCACCATGTAGAACGCCTGCTCGGGCAGGTGATCGAGCTCGCCGGAAGCGATCATCTTGAAGCCCTTGATCGTCTCTTTCAGCGGCACGTACTTGCCGGGCGAACCGGTAAACACTTCAGCAACGTGGAAAGGCTGGGACAGGAAACGCTGCATCTTACGTGCGCGCGCAACGACCAGCTTGTCTTCCGGTGCCAGTTCGTCCATGCCCAGAATCGCGATGATGTCGCGCAGTTCCTTGTAGCGCTGCAGCGTGCCCTGCACGGCGCGTGCGGTCTCGTAGTGCTCAGGACCGACGACGTTCGGGTCGAGCTGACGCGAGGTCGAATCCAGCGGATCCACGGCGGGGTAGATACCGAGCGCCGCGATGTCACGCGACAGAACGACGGTGGAGTCGAGGTGGGCGAAGGTGGTCGCCGGCGACGGGTCGGTCAAGTCATCCGCAGGGACGTAGACGGCCTGAATCGAGGTGATCGAACCCACCTTGGTCGAGGTGATGCGCTCCTGCAGACGGCCCATCTCTTCGGCCAGTGTCGGCTGATAACCGACGGCGGAAGGCATACGGCCCAGCAGCGCGGAGACTTCGGTACCGGCCAGCGTATAACGGTAGATGTTATCGACGAAGAACAGAACGTCACGGCCTTCGTCACGGAAGGATTCAGCGATCGTCAGACCAGTCAGCGCAACGCGCAGACGGTTGCCCGGCGGCTCGTTCATCTGGCCGTAGACCATCGCCACTTTGGACTTGGTGAAGTCTTCGGTGTTGACGACGCCGGCTTCGATCATCTCGTGATAGAAGTCGTTACCTTCACGGGTACGCTCACCCACGCCGGCGAACACGGACAGACCCGAGTGCGCCTTCGCGATGTTGTTGATCAGTTCCATCATGTTCACGGTCTTGCCCACACCGGCACCGCCGAACAGACCGACCTTGCCGCCTTTGGCGAACGGGCAGACCAGGTCAATCACCTTGATGCCGGTTTCGAGCAGTTCCTGCGACGGCGACAGTTCGTCGTAGGCAGGGGCAGCGCGGTGAATCGAGGCAGAACGCTCCATGCTGACAGCACCGCGCTCATCGATCGCATTGCCGAGCACGTCCATGATGCGGCCGAGGGTCGCCTGACCGACCGGCACGGTGATCGGTGCGCCGGTGTTCTTGATGACCATGCCACGGCGCAGGCCGTCGGAGGTACCGAGCGCAATCGTGCGCACGATGCCATCGCCCAGCTGCTGCTGCACTTCGAGGGTCAGCTCGGAGCCATCCATTTTCAGTGCGTCATAGATCTTGGGCATCGCGTCGCGCGGAAACTCGACGTCAACCACAGCGCCAATACACTGAACGATTTTGCCTTCAGCCATTTTCGTTCCTTTAAATAAAAATGATGTTTCGATTCTTTAAAAATCCGGAGGCAGCGATTACACCGCAGCCGCGCCTGCAACGATCTCGGACAGTTCTTTGGTAATGGCAGCCTGACGGGTCTTGTTGTAGACCAGCTTGAGTTCGCCAATCACGTTACCGGCATTGTCCGAAGCGGCCTTCATCGCGACCATGCGCGCCGACTGCTCGGAGGCCATGTTCTCGACGACGGCCTGATACACCAGCGCTTCGGCATAGCGCAGCAGCAGTTCGTCGATGACCGACTTGGCGTCCGGCTCGTACAGGTAATCCCATGAATAGCCATTGACCGGCTCCATCTTGTCGGCGGTCAGCGGCAGCAGCTGCTCGAACACCGGCTCCTGCTTCATCGTGTTGATGAAGCGGGTGTAGCAGATGTAAACGGCATCAAGCTGCTCATCATCGTAGGAATCGAGCATGATTTTTACCGGCCCGATCAGCTGCTCGAGATGAGGCGTGTCGCCCATGTTCACTGCCTGCGACACGACTTTCGCGCCGATGCGGTTCATGAAGCCCAGACCCTTGTTGCCGATGCAGACGACTTCGATCTTGTTGCCGGCAGCCTCGAACTCTTTCATCTTGTTCGTCACCTGACGCAGCGCGTTGGTGTTGAGGCCCCCGCACAAACCTTTGTCGGTGGTGACGACGATGATGCCGATCTTCTTGCTTTTCTCGTGCTTGACGAGGAAGGGATGCGTGTACTCCGGGTTCGCCTGGGCCAGGTGGGCCGAGACGGTGCGGATTTTTTCGCTGTACGGACGGGCCGACCGCATCCGTTCCTGCGCCTTGCGCATCTTGGACGCGGCGACCATTTCCATCGCCTTGGTGATCTTCTTCGTATTTTCTACGCTCTTGATCTTGCCGCGTATCTCTTTACCTGCAGCCATTGCTTGTGCTCCCGGGTTGAGATCAGAACGTCTTCTTGAAGTTTTCGATCGCCGTGGTCAGAACGGCTTCATCTTCTTTCGACAGTTGCTTGGTGTCTTCGATACGCTTGAGCAGTTCGGCATTGCTGGTCTGCAGGAACTTGTGCAGGTCATGCTCGAAACCGAGCACATCCTTCACCTCGATGTCGTCGAGGAAGCCCTTGTTCACGGCGAACAGCGACACGGCCATCAGCGACACCGACAGCGGCGCGTACTGCGCCTGCTTCAGCAGTTCGGTCACGCGTGCGCCACGGTCGAGCTGCTTGCGGGTCGCTTCGTCGAGATCTGACGCAAACTGCGCGAAGGCCGCGAGTTCACGGTACTGCGCAAGGTCGGTACGGATACCGCCGGAGAGGCCCTTGATGACCTTGGTCTGTGCAGCACCACCGACACGCGACACCGAGATACCGGCGTTAATCGCAGGACGGATACCGGAGTTGAACAGCGAGGTCTCGAGGAAGATCTGGCCGTCGGTAATCGAGATCACGTTGGTCGGAACGAACGCGGACACGTCGCCGGCCTGCGTCTCGATGATCGGCAGCGCGGTCAGCGAGCCGGTCTTGCCTTTGACTTCGCCTTTGGTGAAATGCTCGACATAGTCGGGGTTCACGCGAGCGGCGCGCTCGAGCAGACGCGAGTGGAGATAGAACACGTCGCCGGGGAACGCTTCACGGCCCGGAGGACGGCGCAGCAGCAGCGAGACCTGACGGTAGGCAACCGCCTGCTTGGACAAGTCGTCATAAATGATCAGCGCATCCTGGCCGCGATCGCGGAAGTACTCGCCCATCGCGCAGCCCGAGTAGGCCGACACATACTGCATCGCGGCGGATTCGGACGCGGAGGCAGCAACGACGATCGTGTAGTCCAGTGCACCATGCTCGTCGAGAGCGCGCACAACGTTCTTGATCGACGAGGCTTTCTGACCGATCGCAACGTAGATACAGGTAACGTCCTGGCCCTTCTGGTTGATGATGGTGTCGATCGCGACGGCGGTCTTGCCGGTCTGACGGTCACCGATGATCAGCTCGCGCTGGCCACGGCCGATGGGCACCATGGAATCGATCGCCTTCAGGCCGGTCTGCAGCGGCTGCGACACGGACTGACGCGCGATAACGCCGGGAGCGATTTTTTCGATCGGGGCGGTCAGCTTGGCGTTGATCGGGCCCTTGCCATCGATAGGCTGGCCGAGCGCATTGACCACACGGCCGCGCAGTTCGGGGCCGATCGGCACTTCGAGAATGCGGCCGGTGCACTTGACGGTGTCGCCTTCGGATATGTGCTCGTAGCTGCCAAGAATAACGGCACCGACCGAGTCACGCTCGAGGTTCAGCGCGAGACCGAAGGTGTTGCCGGGGAATTCGAGCATCTCGCCCTGCATCGCGTCGGACAGGCCATGGATGCGGCAGATACCGTCGGTCACGGAGATCACGGTGCCCTGGTTGCGGATCTCGGCGCCCGCGCCGAGGCCCTGAATCCGGCTCTTGATCAGCTCGCTGATTTCAGACGGGTTGAGTTGCATGTTAGCTCCTGATTGGTTGAGACCGGCGTTGTACGCTGTCTCGCAATGTCAAAATTTTTCTTGCCGCCGTTCAGGCCACCAGCGCGGTATGCATGCGCTGCAGTCGTGCGCTCACTGAATGGTCGAGGACTTCGTCGCCGACGGTGACGCGAACGCCGCCGATCAGGCTGGAATCCACGGACACGGTGGGCTTGAGCTTGCGGCCGAATTTCTTTTCCAGCGCCGATACCAGCTCGTTCACCTGGGCGCCATCCATCGGGAAGGCGCTGACGATCTCGGCGTCTGCGGTGCTCTCGTGAGCATTCTTCAGCTCGCGGAACTGGTGCTCGATCTCGGGCAGGAGCGCAAGACGCCCGTTTTCCGCCAGCATGCCGACGAAGTTCTTTGCTTCGGCATCGACGGAGCTTTTCAGCGCGGCGAGGAAGGTGTCGGTCACGACCTGTCGTGGCACACGCGGATCGTGCGCCATCACCTGAAAATCAGACACGGCGGCGACCTGCGCCATTTCAGACAGGATGTCCGCCCAGGCGTTCAGCCGGGCAGGCAGAGCGACGCGGAACAGCGCCTCCGCATACGGACGGGCAATCGTTGCGAGTTCGGCCATGATTACAGCTCGGCTTTCAGTTGGTTCAGCAGTTCGGCGTGGGCAGCAGCGTTCACCTCGCGGCGGAGGATCTGCTCGGCGCCCTTGACGGCGAGTGCGGCGACATCGTTGCGCAGATGGTCACGCAGACGAATGGCTTCGGCAGCTGCCTCGTGGCGCGCGGCCTCGATGATGCCAGCGGCTTCTTCCATCGCATGCTTCTTCGCCTCTTCGACGATCTCGGCGGCGCGACGCTCGGCGTCGACGATGCGCTTTTGTCCTTCTTCATGGACCTGCTGCAGTTCGACCTGCACGCGCTTTTCGGCCACGGCCAGCTCATGCTTGCCACGCTCGGCAGCGGCGAGGCCCTCCGAAATGCGCTTTGCACGCTCGTCCAGGGTCTTCATCAGCGGCGGCCACACGAATTTCATCGTGAACAGCGCGAGGATGAAAAAGACGACAAACTGCGCAAACAGAGTTGCGTTTAAGTTCACGGTATTTTCCTTCTCAAATTGACAGACGCCGGGGAGCATCCCCGGCACGATGAGAATTCAGGAATTAACCAGCGAACGGGTTTGCGAAAGCAAACATCATCGCGATACCAACACCGATCAGGAACGCGGCGTCGATCAGGCCTGCGAGCAGGAACATCTTGGTCTGCAGGCTGTTCATCAGCTCAGGCTGACGTGCGGATGCTTCGATGAACTTGCCACCCATGATGCCGATACCGATACAAGCACCGATAGCGCCCAGACCGATGATCAAACCGCAAGCCAGTGCAACGAGAGCGACGTTAGTCATGAAAACTCCTTAGATAGTCAAAGTCAAAAATCAAGATCAAAAGACAAAACCCAGATACTGCA
>JACCDP010128149.1_pt1 | contig 10235 bp, 9 predicted proteins | sample 7445841 | NCBI WGS metagenome assembly JACCDP01 (sample SAMN15323441, study PRJNA562643) | freshwater metagenome | isolation source: river surface water | place: USA:Blue River Watershed | collected 2017-08-17
CAGACGGTGACGACCTGGTCATCAGCTGGGACAACGAAGAACTCATACTGAGGAGCGTGCAGGGTAGCGTAGAACTGCAGGCCGACAACGATGTGAATATCACAACAAGCTATGGTGCTGGTGATTTCCAATGGATCTTTGGAAGCAACAACGAATTGGTCAACATCACTGGCAATAGTGCCATAGTCACTGAAGCCGGCAATCTTGCCATCAGCGGCGGTCGTGATGGACTCAGCAGTGGCAATGTCACTGTGAGGGCAGTGGATGTTGGCGTGGCCGTGCGGGACTGGACTTTTGACAATGCTGGTGACCTCACTGTTCCCAATTACATTTATTTCAAAGATGGAACATTTATAGGTGATGAAGGCGGTGCGCTACCCCCGGTATTTAGAATTGATTCGCCTCTTGGTTTGGGAATAGATCTCACAACAGACAGTGATATAAGTGGTAACAACTATACTTGGTCATTTGGTATTGATGGTAACTTGACTGCTCCCGGCGACATTTCGACTACAGGTAATATCTCCGGCAATACTTCTGGCTACACAATCGGTTATCGTGACATCCCACAGATCAGTTTCACTGGCAACGCCACCATCGCCACTGCAGATGCCGGCAAGCATTTCTACAGCACTCAAAGCACTGATTACATCCTGACCATAGCCAACAACGCCAGCCAAGGATTCCAGGTAGGTGCTGCCATCAGCATCGTGAACCAAGGCACCGGCAACATCACCATAGCACAAGGTTCGGGTGTGAGTCTTTACTTGGCCGGCAATGCCACTTCGGGCAACAGGACTTTGAGCACGTTTGGTATGGCCACCATAATGAAAGTGGACACGGACACTTGGTTCATCAACGGTACTTCGATATCATAATGATATCAATAGACATATTCAAAAAATCCACAAAGGAGCAGTTTAAATGAGTGGTATCATGCAGGTGGTGGTCAACAACGTAGTCTCATCCGTGGCTGTGCCAACTGTGGTCACTGCCAATCTGCAACTGTATTTGGATGCGGCGGATCCTGCCAGTTATTCAGGTTCGGGTACTACCTGGACTGATCTCAGCCCCAATGGTTATGCCACTACACTAGTAGGTGCACCTGCTTTCAACTCCACTTATTTCACTTTCGACGGAAGTGCTGAATATGTGGACACCAATCAAAGTCTGGCCGCAGAATCATTTTCAGTGGGTGCTTGGTTCCGCACATCTGCGGCGGGCATCAAGATGATCCTCAGCAAAGAGACTGCAGTAGGCAATCCCTGGAACTACAGGATCTGGATGAATGGCGGACAGCTCGTAGGCGACATCAGCCAAGTCACTACTCAGGCACAGATCACCAGCCCAGGCACCAACTACAACAATGGCTCTTGGTATCTAGTGATGTTTTCCAGAGACGATTCCAACTGGTATCTCTATGTCAACGGTGCGCAAGTGGCCACTCGTGCGGATCCTTACACAGGATCAGTGACAAATGCTCAAGAATTATGGGTTAGTAGATCAGCATACTCCGGTGGAACTCCCTCTGGCTATCAATTCACTGGCGACATAGGGCAGGTTTTTGTCTATGACGCAGTGCTGACCTCCACGCAAATCCTACAAAACTACAATGCTACAAAGGCCACCTACGGTCTCTAAGTCAAAACAGCCATAAATAACTCAAAACGAGGGTGATTGATGGCAAAAGAAACGATCAATATTGGCACAGCAGCCAACGACGGGCTGGGTGATCCATTACGCACTGCTTTTACCAAGTGCAACAACAATTTCAACGAACTGTATAGCCGTGCCCAAGTCACGCCTCCCACTACCCTAGTAGGCAGCGTCGGTGACGAAGCCGGCATGTATGCTTACGATGAGAACTATTTTTATTACTGCTTCGCCAACTATGACGGATCCAGCACTATCTGGGCCCAGGTCTCGCAGATCAATGATATAGCAGTCAACAACATAGTCAACGGCAACAGCAACGTGGCCATCACTGCTCCCGGTGGTAATATCACGTTTGGTGTCGATGGCACAGCCAATGTGTTGGTGCTGACAGATTCAGCAGCCAATCTCGTCGGCAACATAGACATAACCGGTGTGGTCACAGCCAACGGTACTGTGGATGCCAATGGAACCATCACAGGTGCTAACTTGGCCACCACAGGCTATATTTCAGCATCGGGCAACATCACCACCGGCAACATGGCCACTCCTGGACAGGTCGAAGCTACCGGCAACATCACAGGTGGCAACCTACTTACCGGCGGCATCGTTTCGGCTACAGGCAATATCACTGGTGGCAATGTCAACACTACGTTGGTCGCTGCCACAACCGTTTCAGCTACAGGCAATATCACTGGTGGCAATCTATCGACCACGGCCAATATTGCTGGCGGCAACATAACCATCACCAACAATGCGTCAGTGAGTGGTAATGTGCGAGTCAGCGAAACGCTCAGTGTGGTAGGCAACATCACCACTGATGCTTATTTTGTTGGTACTTTCGTTGGCAACGTCACTGGTAATTTTGTGGTGCCGGGTTCTAACACATGGGTTCTTTTCAATACCAATGGTAATGCTGATGCTAGTCAAGATTTTGTATTTGATTCAGCCACCAGCACGCTTACAGTAGATGGAATTGTTAGTGCCACTGGCAACATAATAAGCGGCAACGTCAACACTGCAGGCACAGTTTCTGCCACAGGTAATGTCACAGGCGGAAATCTAACCACTGCTGCACAGGTAGTGGCTACAGGTAATATCACAGGTGGCAATATACTCACTGGCGGAATTATATCGGCCACTGGCAACATCACCGGTGGCAACTTGACGGGCACTGGCATCACAGGTACGCTTCTGACTGCTGCACAACCCAACGTCACTAGCATAGGTACATTGACATCTCTCAGTGTCACAGGCAACATAGCCGCTGGCAACGTCAGTGGTACCCGTGGTGCTTTCACTAATGTGGCAGGAACTTTAGAAACTGCTGCCCAGACCAATATCACCAGCGTGGGCACACTCTCCAGCTTGAGCGTGAGTGGCAACATAGCCTCTGGCAACGTCAGCGGTACTCGAGGTGCGTTTTCTAGTCTAGCAGGCACCTTGGAAACAGCCGCACAGACCAATATCACCAGTGTTGGCACGCTGACCAGTCTCAGTGTTTCGGGCAATGTGCAAGGCGGCAATCTATTGACTGCAGGTCTGCTGTCAGCCACTGCCAATGTCGATGGCGGTAATCTACACACAACCGGTTTGATCACAGCCACCGGCAACATCACTGGCGGAAACCTCCGTACAGGTGGACTCGTGGTGGCCACTGGTACCATCACGGGCAGCAGTGTGTTGACCACTGGTATCATCAGTGCCAGTGGTAACGTCACAGGCGGCAACATCATCACAGCAGCACTGGTCCAAGCGGCCACAATCAGTGCCACAGGCAACGTACAAGGTGGCAACCTACGCACTGCTGGACAGATCAGTTCCACCGGCAACATCACTGGCGGTAATATTCTCACCGGCGGATTGATCAGTTCTACTGGCAGTATCACTACTGCCGGTATCATCACAGTAAATTCAGGAGATGCTGTCACAGCCATCGTCAATGGCGGCAGCAATGCTGTGGGCAATATCGGAAGCAGCAGCAAATATTTCAACACAGTGTTTGCCACTGCCACTACTGCTCTCTATGCTGACCTGGCAGAGAGTTATCTAGCCGACGCTGATTATGAACCTGGCACAGTGGTGAGTTTTGGTGGTGATCAAGAAATCACCATGACCACAGAGGATGGTGATCCAGCAGTGGCTGGAGTGGTATCCAGTAGTCCTGCCTATGCCATGAATAGCGGTCTCCGTGGCGATCATGTGTGCGTGGTAGCACTGACAGGTCGTGTGCCATGTCGTGTACAAGGACCAGTCAAGAAAGGATCTTTGATGGTGTCAGCCGGCAATGGACGTGCTCGAGCAGAACTTAACCCAGCACCAGGAACTATCATAGGAAAATCATTGAAGAATTTTGATGGCGGTCAAGGGGTCATCGAGGTAGTGATTGGGAGATTCTAGCGATGGCTCAACCACAATGGGTCACTGATGCTGGAAGTTTAGGTACCATCCCCGAAGGCGTTTTCTACAGCACTCCTATCGAAGCAGTAGCCGACGGAGAAACAGTGTATTTCCGCTTGATAGCGGGACAATTGCCCGATGGCATACAAGTCACTGAAACCGGCGTGCTGCAGGGTATTCCCAAAAATATCATCAGTGTGCAGGGTGTGCCCACGGAAGTCAGCGAGGATGTCACCAGCACATTCGCTATCCGTGCCTTTACCACACGTTCGGTAAATGGATCTAGCATAGTCGATCGGATCAACGACAGGACTTTCTCTATAACTGTCACAGGTCAGGATGTACCAGAATTCGTCACACCGGCTGGCAATATTGGCGTCTATATCGATGGAGTGGCTGCTTCCATACAGATCGAAACCAGTGATCCTGATCCCAATGAGGTGATCAAGTTCAGTATACTTACTGGTAGCCTACCTCCTGGACTGACTCTCAATGCCAACACTGGATTGATCAGTGGTATAATCCTGCCCGACACAACTCCACCTATAGTACCAGTCACGGACTATAGTTTTACCATCAAGATTACCGATGGCAAAAATGACGATGCCAGGAACTTCAGCATACGAGTCTACAGCAGATTAGCTCTCACCGCTGATGACACTTTCATCACAGCCGATGATACCTATCTCACTGCCGATATCACTACAGAATACACACCCATACTCTTAAACACACCCGGAGTCATTGGTACCTTCCGCAGCGACAACTTCTTTGCCTACAAATTTGATGCTATAGATTTCAACGGCGATGAAGTGGAATTCGTCAGTACCTTCACACTGCCACCCAATCTCACGTTAGACGCAGGCACAGGCTGGTTGTATGGTTATCTAGCCGATCAAGGTGCCACCGAGATTTCTTATCAGTTCGCAATCCGTGTCAGGAAAAACAACAACATCCAGTTCATATCAGATTACGCTTATTTCACCATCAACGTGATCGGCAACATCGACACCGAAGTCACTTGGCTCACAGATCCCGATCTAGGCACCATCAACAATGGTGCTGTCAGCACTTTGGCCGTGGAAGCCGCTTACACCAGTGATTTAGCTCTGCAATACAGATTGGTACAGGGAAGTGATAGCAAACTACCACAAGGCTTGACACTACAACCCAGCGGGCATATTACAGGCCGCGTGAGTTTCAACACTTTTGCCATCGACGGTGGTACCACTACTTTTGATATCGATCTTGATACCAGACTAGGTATCGATGAAACCACTTTTGACATGAGTTATACTTTCACAGTCAATGCCTATGCTCCGCTGACCAATACCACTGGCTATAGTGTGTCAGGCATAGTGGTCACTGATGGTGGAACAGATTATACCGGCAATGTCACGGTGACTATATCAGCACCTCCTGCTTCGGATTATGCAGTACAGGCCACAGTAGGCAACGTAACAGTAGTGGATGGTGTGATCACATCGATTACTGTGGATGAGCCCGGACAAGGCTACGCTGCACCTCCCACTGTCATCATCTCAGACAGTGCAGGTTCGGGGGCTGTGGCAGTGGCCACGGTCACAGGTACTAGTCCCAACGCAGTCAGCGTGTTCCGTACCTTTACCGTCACAGTTGTGCGAGAATTCAACGAGCCTTACGAAAAGCTCTACATCAAGTGCATGCCACCCGAAGAAGATCGAGCCATCATCGATCAATTGGTTCAAAATCAAGACATCATCCCTGTGGAATATGTGTATCGTGCCGATGACCCCAATTTTGGTGTGGCACAGAACGTGGTGTATGACCATGCCTACGGTTTGACCGCATCTAGCCTGGATCTCTATGTCCAAAGCCTGGATATCAACCACTACTGGAAGAACATCACCCTGGGACCCATACGCACAGCCCGTGCATTGAGAACCGATGGCACTGTGCTGTACGAAGTGGTCTACAGCGAGATCATAGACGATCTCGTCAACAACGAAGGTGAAAGCGTGGGCAAAGAAGTCACGTTACCCTACCCTATCAACGAAGGCGACAGCACTGAAATCGATACGGTTTATCCCAACAGTCTCATCAACATGAGAGATCAGGTCATAGACACTGTGGGTCAAGTCTCACCGGCCCTGCCGCTTTGGATGACCAGCAAACAGACGGATGGACGTGTGCTGGGATTCACACCTGCTTGGGTGATTTGCTATACCGTCCCGGGTGCCAGCGATCGCATAGCCTATTACATCGCAGAAAACTTTAGCGAACAACTCAATGTGATAGATTTCAAAGTGGATCGTTATGAATTGGATCGTAGCCAAACACACAATTGGTTGCCCTACGAGGACAGCAGCAGTCCCGGACGTTGGGAGCCTTATCCGCCTGCAGCCACTACTTTTGATGAAGACACTACCATTTTCGACTACAACGCCACACGCTTTATTTCGCCGGCAGATAGATGGATCGCCACTGACGAGTTCGATAAATATCTCGTGTTCCCCAGAACAAACATATTAAACTAGGATACCAAAGATGACATCAGCCATCAACCCCAACAACATTGACGGTGCTTACCCAGTAGCCGGTCAAGACAACGATAGCCAAGGTTTTCGTGACAATTTCACCAACACCAAAACTAACTTCGAGTATGCTGCCGACGAGATCACCGATCTGCAGAGCAAAGTGCTACTGAAAGCAGCACTCACAGGAACCACCCTGGACAACGACATGGGCGGCAGCGTTCTCAGCAACGGCCAGCTACAAGACATGAGCGAGACCCGGATAGCATTGACTGGGAGCACATCTGCATACACCTGTGATTATGAGTTAGGTCCATATTTCACAGTCACTCTTACCGGCAACACTACGCTGACATTTACCAATCCTCCCACTTCTGGTACCACTGGTCGATTCCGCGTTCTAGTCAAAACTGATGGGTCGTTGACTAATCCACCACCATATACATTGACATTGCCATCATCGGTGACTATTGGAGTCAACAATATCCAAGGGCTCAACACTGCTACCAACGTTCTTACTTTTGGCAAAGCCGGAACTTATGAATTTGAGTTTGAAACCAACGATGGTGGCAGCAGTTATGTGATCATCGATCAAAATCGAAATCTGGATCCCATCTATCTGCCCAGCAGCGAAGATCTTGCTGCATCGGGTGCTGCCAATCTGTCTGTGACCACCAGTTATTTCAGCACAGCCGCCGCAGAAGTGGCCACGCTGGCTGCTGGATATCCCGGACAGATAAAAGTGTTTGCCATGTATGCTGATACCGGCGACATGGTCATAACCGTCACCAACGCTGGTTGGAAGACTTCGGGCACAGGTACCATCACATTTAGTGCGATAGGACAAGCCTGTACATTGATGTACATCAATAGCAAATGGTTCTGTATCGGTAACAACGGCCCAGTATTTGCTTAACCAAAAAGGTTTGACAAAGCCTGCCCTTGATGCTATAATAGTATCAAGGGCTTTTCATTTATGGAACATCCACTTATCAATAACGCAGAAGATCTCACCAATCAAGAACTGCAGGACCGTGTGACCGATCTCACCCGAAAGATGACCATCGCACATAGGATGGGCAACGCCCAATTGGTGGGTCAGATACAGATGGCCCTGGAGACTTTCCAGACCAAACTGAGAGAACGACAACAGGCCGAATATGAACGCCAATTGGGCAAAGGCAAAGATTTTGGAGATAGGATCGACGTGTCATGAATGTGAGACTGCGTAGGGAATTTGGATTTTCCACTGGAATCGTTTTCGATGATCGTTATGTTATCAATCAATACTTCGTCGCCCTCAAGATGTTGACTGCCAGCGACGATCACTACCAGCAGAACATAGCCTATGAACGGGTGAAATATTGGTTGCACAACATCCTGGACAGTGCTGTGATCATACAGCAGGATCACCCTCTCATACCGGCTTACATGGCCACAGGACAACGAGTGATCACTGTGTCCGAATCACCGGTCGACCAGATCATGGGCATCATGCTATACTCAAAACTCAATGCCATCACACAGGAGCGATTGATCATCACTGATGTGGAAATCCACAGTGTGCTGGGTGACAGTATGATCTATCTACACAATGAGAATGAAAGCGTGGGACCGTTTGCCGAGGATGGGTGGTGGCAGGATCCAAGACCTGTGTTCAACGACATCAGAACTACAAATCGTCAAGACAAGATCGTGAGCCTGGATCGTGTATTGGATTGGAAGGATGTGGATCTAGACTGGGAACCCACTGAAGACAAAGACAATACCGTGGTATTCGCAGATTTCAAAAGAAATGAAACAGAATAAATTTGGAGAGATGATCTTCGCCGAAGATGATCTCGTGGATCTAGTGATGCAGGGACGCGATCTATCTAGCATGACAGGCATGATCGTGGATTCTACTGTGGATCTGTCACGATTCCCTGACATCTTAGATCCTGTTCCTGAACTCTTGGCACAACGATTTCATTCGTGTTCGGTGCCAGATTTCCATGCCCAGAATCAACGACATTGGCACATGCCTGATGAATTCAAAAATCTAGATATCGCTGCACATGTGTTGTCGCTGTGCCAAACTGACGCCGAACTGCAGAGATGCGGGCAAGAACTCCTGCTGTATCAAGAGCGTGGCTTGTTTGATCTCCTGAGATATCTCCGATATCTAGTGGCGGTGATGCAGGAAAACCGCGTGATCTGGGGAGTGGGCAGGGGCAGTAGCGTGGCCAGTTATGTGCTGTATCTCTTGGGGGTGCATAAGATCAACAGCCTTTACTATGATTTAGACCCCAAGGAATTCCTGCGTTAAATACACTTCATCAGCAAGGAAATTCCAATGACACGCAAAGTATACAGGACCGCAAACGGCAAGATGGTGGATCTCGGTGCACTGCAACTGCAGAACGAGCACGTCCGAGCTGTGGGCAACATGGGGGTCAATGCCCGTGGAGACATCATTGACAGCCAAAACAAATCTATAGATTCGAGGAACCGCCAAGTGGCCAAACAATATCGCAAACAAACAACCAACGTAGCAGATCAACCCGTGGCCAAAAGCCGTCGGGCTGTCCAACAACCCGAAGCAACGCCTGTGTCACCGCCCAAAGCATCGCCGGTGGCAGCACCCGCGGCTGTGCCCCAAATAACAGCACCCGCAGCTGGTGGACTGGCCGCAGCCATCGCAAAGGCACGTGAAATCCGGCAAGAAGCCCTGGATCCGGCACCCAGCCGGAACGCCGAAGGCCTACCCAAGATCTAAAAGGAAAACAATGAAGCCAGCATATTCTCCCACACGAGTCGATCGACTACGAGCCCTTCACGACCATGTGTTGGTCAAAGACATGCAGTTCAAAGGACGAACACTCAGCAGCGGTGTGATCCTACCCGGCGATGATGGCAGGGCCGCAGGTATACGACCCCGATGGGCACAAGTGTATCTGGTAGGTCCCGAGCAGAAGTGGGTCCGCCCTGGGCAATGGATCTGTGTGGCACACGGTCGTTGGACACGCGGCCTGGACATCGAAGATAGTGAAGGCCGAAAAACCATACGCAAGATCGATCCCAAAGACATCCTAATGCTCTCAGACGAAGATCCCGGTTCAGACGACACCATCTCTGACGCAATACAAGGTTAAATTGAATCTTTTATCAGTTGCACTCATTGCCTTGGCATGTTATACTGCAGGATATATCCACGGCGAATGGTCATTGGCCAGCCGTCTCATCAACCAAACTGAAATAATGTACAAAAGCAATGAAAGAACTCTGGACCGAGAAGTATCGCCCCGCAACCTTATCTGATTATGTGTTTCGTGATGAAGCACAGCGAGAACAAGTAGCGGCCTGGGTCAAGTCGGGAGCCATCCCGCATCTGTTGTTTAGTGGTGCACCGGGTGTGGGCAAGACCACATTGGCCAAAATCCTGATCAATGAGTTAGCGATCGACGACTATGATGTGTTGGAGATCAACGCCAGCCGTGAGAACTCAGTGGACACCATCCGAGACAAGATCACGGGATTCGTACAAACCATGCCATTTGGCTCATTCAAGGTGGTGCTATTAGATGAAGCAGATTATATCAGTCCCAATGGACAAGCGGCCCTACGTGGGGTCATGGAAACCTATGCGGCAAGTGCTAGGTTTATCCTTACTTGCAACTATCCCAACAG
>JACCDP010907960.1_pt1 | contig 10235 bp, 13 predicted proteins | sample 7445841 | NCBI WGS metagenome assembly JACCDP01 (sample SAMN15323441, study PRJNA562643) | freshwater metagenome | isolation source: river surface water | place: USA:Blue River Watershed | collected 2017-08-17
AAACGGCTTATCTCAAGGCAAATTACCCGGCGGAATATATGGCAGCCGTGTTAAGTAATAACATGAGCGACATTAAGCAAGTAACCTTCTTTATGGAAGAATGTCGTCGCATGGGGGTGAATGTTTTGGGTCCGGATGTGAATGAATCCCGTTTGAATTTTACAGTAAATGCGAACGGGGATATTCGTTTTGGTTTGGGAGCCATTCGCGGGATAGGGGAAGGACCAGTAGAAGCGATTATTCAAGGTCGAGCGGATGGACGATACACCAGTATTTTTGATTTCATTCGTCGGGTGAATTTAAAAGCAATCAATCGAACAGCCATGCAAAATTTAGTGTATGCAGGTGGATTTGATTCGTTTAGTGAACTGCATCGGGCGCAATATTTTATCGAAGAAGGAGCGAGTCGCTTGTTTTTGGATCTCATCATACGCTATGGCAACTCCTATCAGGAGAGTAAGGACTCGAATCAGCAAGACCTTTTTGGTAAGGGTTCTGGATTCGATGTGGTCGAGCCAAAAATCCCTTCATGTGAGGAGTGGTCCTCGAGTTATAAGTTAGCCAAAGAACGGGAAGTGATTGGGATTTTCATTTCCGGGCATCCCTTGGACGATTATAAAATGGAGATTGATGCCTTTTGTACCGGGGCTTTAGCCATGTTGCATGATATGGAAACCTATAAAGGCCGCGATTTGTTGATGGCGGTAGTGGTTACCTCCATAGAACATCGAATCGCTAAGAATGGCGACCCCTTTGGAACGGTAATTTTTGAAGATTATACCGATCAATATAAGCTGAATATTTTCCGTGAGAATTATTTAAAGTTCAAGCATTTACTGCAACCCGGTGTATTTTTAACCTTGCGTGGACGAATTGAAACACCACGACACAGAACGCACTTAGAGTTTAATTTAAACGAAGTTGAACTCTTGCAGCATTTGCGGGAAAAACGTGTAAAAGGCTTGCATTTAAGTATTCCGAACAAGGACCTTAATCACCTTTTGATTGACGAACTTAATGGCTTGTTTTTGGCAAATCAGGGGTCGTGCAATGTACAGTTTACGATTTTTGATGCGGTAGAAGGCTTGGAGTTAAATATGGCTTCGAAGTCTGTGCGGGTGAAACCGGATCCGGAATTATACAAGGCACTTTCTAAAATGAATATTCAGTTTCGACTGAATTAATTCAGAGCTCCTGCCTCTTCCAATTGTTTAATTAAGCTAGAAAGTGACATTTCGAATGCATTCGCTATACGTATCAACACACGAAGGCTTGGATTAAATTCACCTTTTTCTATCCGTTGTATGGTTCGTATGTCAATGTCGCATAACGATGCTAGCTGCAATTGAGTAATTTTTTTGGATTTTCTGACCGTTTTTATTTCGGTTCCAAATTGTTTGAGGTCGTTTTCAAAGGAGGATTGCACCTCCAAATGTGAGGCTTAAATAAAAATTAATATACGACATATATGTCGTATATATTTTTCTTATGTATATTTGACGCAACTTATAATTTATTATTTATGAAAAAAATGATTTTACTTTTTGGATTGGGTACTGTCCTTATCCTTAGCTCATGCAACAAAGATTACAGTTGCTATTGTGTTGCCGTTGATGGAGTAACTGGAGATGTGATTGAAGAAACTACTACAATTAATGGTAAAAAGAAGGATGCTATTTCTTCTTGTGACTCAGGAGATTTATATGACTCTGTAAATGATATTACGGTTGAATGTGAAATCTTAGAATGATTAATTTAAGGTTAAATAAGATTTGATTTTTAAATGTAATTATCTTATGTATATTTGAAGATAATTTAAATCTAACGAGTATGAAAAAAATGTTAATGAGTTTAGTTTTAGGCATGATTGTTCTGTTAAGTTCTTGTATGACTACAAAGACAAGTGTCGGTATGTATAAAGAAACCGAAGGGAGTGAATATACATATGCAAAAGGAAAACAATTTTGGTTGTTCTGGGGGGCAATTCCGTTAGGTAGAACTAATGTTAATACTCCAAAAGACGGGAATTGTGAAATAGTTACAAGACATAATTTCGGTGATGTATTGATTAGTGGATTAACAGGTGGGTTAATTACGTCTTATTCTATTAAGGTGAACGCCAAAAAGAAAAATTAGCAGAAAAAATAATTAAGTAAACCCGACCACCGCGTCGGGTTTTTTTTTACCTCAAACAAAAGCCCATCACCGCGTCAAAAAACAAATCCGCTTGTTCGGCGTGCAACCAGTGGCCCGCGTTCGGAATGTTTTCTATTGTCGCATCTGGAAAGCGTGCTTCTATTTCCTCAAGGTCTTCCGGTAAAATGTAATTGGATAGTTCTCCCCGTAAAAAGAGGGTAGGGGTCCAGCTTTCCTTTTCGGGCAATGCAGCAAGTATGTTCGGCATTTCACGTTCTAGTACCGCCACATTCATTCGCCACGCTAATTTCCCTTTTTCAATCCAATATAAATTTTTCAAAAGAAACTGCCGTATTCCGTCATTTTCCACGTAGGTTTTGAGTATAGATTCTGCTTCACTGCGTGCACTGATAGAATCCAAGTGTAATGCATGAATTCCTGCTAAGATTTGCTGGTGGTGCATCGGATAGGCTTTTACCCCCATATCCGCAATCACAAGCTTATTCAAGATGTGGGGATAATTTTGAGCGAAATGCATGGCCACCTTGCCACCCATTGAATGTCCCAATAAAATCACATCGGTGAGTTGCTGCGCTTCAATAAAAGCATACACATCATCCATCATGTCTTCGTATCGGTGTTCCTCACTCCATGGAGATCGTCCATGATTTCTGAGGTCAACACAGAACACCCGATAAAACGCTGCGAATCGCTGGGCTAAGCTTTGCCAGTTATCTGAAGATCCAAATAAGCCGTGTAAAATTACTAAGGGTTTTCCTTCGCCATATTCACGTGCATTTAGCTCTAGCATTTTCTTAGTTTGATTTACGTGTTTTATCGTTGCCTAATACGGTGAATTGACCGTCATTGGTCTGCTCTATACGTTTTTTCAATTGGGTAATATCTGTCAAGGTGCTGTCATAATGCACAGTTATTGCTTGGCTTTTGGCTTCTTCAACAAAATCAACCTGAACCCGTTCAACGCCTCCTGCATGCATCAGGTCTTTCCGTATTGCTCCGCCACATCCCATTTTGCAAACCATGCCCGCTACGTTAAAGGTTATTTTAGCATTCGATTTAACTGCTGGTATTTCCTTTTTCGTTACTGCAAGCACTTGTTTTGAAGAGTTCGTTTGATTACAAGCACATAATACAATCGCAACTAAGGAAACAAGGATAATTTTTACTTTCATCGTAACTTTTTACAAAGATACGCCGTTAAATAGTTGCGAAAAATATTTTAGAAATTTTTAAAACAACAACATGAAAAAAACAATGTTATTTAGCGTGGCGAGTCTATTAGGTGTCGCCTTGCTTGTTGGTTCTTGTGGGAAATATCCTGAAGGACCAAATTTTGCTTTAAGTTCAAAAGCATCCCGTTTAGCAGGAGATTGGAAGGCAACTTCGGTGAACCAATCGGGAACTGAGTGGAATTTAAGTAATCTATCGTTAACGAATACCATCACTAAAGACGGTACGTTCAAAGCGAGCACAGTGATAACCGTATTTGGTGTTCCTACTACGTATTCTAGTGAGGGTACTTGGGAGTTTTATGACGGTAAAACAAAAATAATTACAACAGAAACCAATCCAGCAACTAATTCTAAAGATACCATGGAGATTTTGATGTTGAAGAAGGATATGGTTAAACTTAAGCAATTCGATTACGATTCAGGAGATACGTTCACGTATACCTATGAGCCTAAGTAATTGGTGATTAATTTTTACGAGCCCCGAAAGGGGCTTTTTTATTTTCAAAAAAATCGTATTTTTGGTCAACATTTAATTCATTATGAAGTTTTTAATCCTCCCATTGATTGCCTTAAGTTTAATTTTCTTAACGCCTTCTTGTAGTAAATATCCTAACGGGTCTAAATTCACCTTGTTAACCAAAACAAACCGAATGGTTAATGATTGGAAATTAACCAGTTATATGATCAATGGAAATGAATTCGTGGATGAACAGCCTGAAATTAAATTGGTAATTGAAAAAGACGGAACCTATTCATGGTCTGCTACTCAAACTGTATTAGGGCAAATCCAATCTGAATTTGAACACGGTACATGGTCGTTTAGTGATGACAAAACATCTTTGTTGATTTTAACCGACGGAGAAGAAATTCCTGTAGGGTATACAATTACTGAGTTACGTTCAAAGAAGTTGGTGTTGCAGTATTATGACAAGGTTACAAACATTACCTACGTTAGTACCTACGAAACAGATAAGTAAGCTTTATATAAATCTTGGGTCGCTAGCCATTACATGACCACAGGATTTACAGGTTCTCATTTCCTCAGAAGTGTAAAATTCCCGAAAGCGTGGAATAAAATCTTTTTCTATATTTTCTAAGTGAAATCGATAGGATTTCAATTCATTGTTACAGTTTTCACAAAACCAAAACAATCCATCCGTCAAATCAGTTCCTTTTCTTACGCGCTCGATTACTAAACCTATGGTGTTTTCTCCGCGCATCGGTGAGTGCGGTGTATTTGCAGGCAACAAGAACATGTCACCTTCCTTCACTAAAATATCTTTTGGCTTTCCTTCGTGCTGAATTCGAACCGTTATGTCTCCTTCAATTTGAAAGAATAATTCCTCACTTTCATTGTAATGATAATCCTTGCGAGCATTCGGCCCGGCCACAACCATCACAATAAAATCTCCCGCCTCATGGTATAGGTTCTTGTTGGATACCGGTGGTTTTAATTTGTCCCGGTTGTCATTGATCCATTGGTTTAGGTTGAAAGGTGCTAACATGGTATACGTTTCTCTAAAGTTAATAGCTTATTTGGAATATTTGTAAATGCTAAAGCCGTATGCATGTCGTTCATCCACGGCTTGGGTTTGTATGCATGTTTTTTTCCACGGTTTTTCATCGAAGGTATGCAAAAATGTATCTGCATTAAAGGTGTGGTCTATTTCAGTTATGTATAATTCATCCAGTGAGAGCGTCTCCAAGGCTAAGCGATAAATTTCCCCGCCACCAATTATAAATAAGGTCCGCTCGTCATCTTTATATGCGTTGATACAATCTTGCAAGGTATGAAAGACCTTGCATCCCGGTGCTTCAAAGCTTGAGTTTCTTGTAATGACGCAATTCTCGCGATTGGGTAAGGGTCGATAACGTTCTGGGATGGAGTCGTAATTTTTTCTACCCATCACTACGATTTGACCATTGGTCATTTCTTTAAAAAATCTCATGTCATTCGGAAGATTCCACATCAGGTCATTGTTTTTTCCAATGCCCCGCTCCTCATCCATGGCCACAATTAATGCAAGTTTTGTCATACGGCTACTGCGGCTTTAATGTGTGGATGTGGGTCGTAATTCTCTAATTCGAAATCTTCATATTTAAATGAAAAAAGATCCTTCACTTCTGGATTGATTTTCATCGTAGGCAAGGGTTTGCATTCCCTTGAAAGTTGAAGCTTGGTTTGCTCAATATGATTCGTATAAAGGTGTGCATCTCCAAAGGTATGGATAAACTCACCGGGTTGTAAATCACAAACCTGGGCCATCATTAAGGTAAGCAATGCATATGAGGCGATATTAAAAGGTACACCTAAAAAAGTATCCGCACTTCGTTGGTACAGTTGACAACTGAGTTTACCTTCGGCCACATAAAACTGAAACATCGTATGGCAAGGTGGTAAGGCCATATCATTCACGCATGATACGTTCCAAGCAGAAACCAGCAAGCGCCGAGAATCTGGATTTTTTTTAATCTGTTCTACCACTTGGGAAATTTGGTCTATATGCCCCCCGTCTTGGGTAGGCCATGAACGCCACTGATACCCGTATACAGGCCCAAGATTACCGGCTTCATCTGCCCATTCATCCCAGATCGAAACATTATTATCTTTTAAGTACTTAATATTTGTGTCTCCTTGTAAAAACCAAAGCAGTTCATGAATAATTGAGCGAAGATGGAGTTTTTTAGTTGTCACGAGTGGAAAGCCATCTGCGAGATTAAAGCGCATTTGATACCCAAAAACAGAGTAGGTCCCCGTGCCTGTTCGGTCTTCCTTTTTTACCCCATTTTCTAGGATGTGTTTTAAGAGGTTGTGGTATTGTTCCATGATAGCACGAAGGTAGGATTTTATAAAAAACACGTTGGTATTGATGTAATGATTTTATTAACGGTATAATAAACAATCTTGAATTTACTTACTTTCGTTGCATGAAGTATGGTTCGTTTATCGCATTACTGAGTTTGTTATTCCTTGCCGCTAAAGCTCAGCCTACGGTAAAGATTCCTAAAAGGCTTTGTGGGATGTATACTGGAAGCCAACCGGCTTATGCCATTGAGACCTCCGGTCAAGTGTCTTCTGTATTGACTACGTCTATGATTATTGAGCTTACTCGCACGTCAATTAGTATTTGTTATCAGTCTCCAAAACTTTGTCCTGTTGTGGATGGGAAGGTGAAAACAATACGCAAGGAAGGTAAGGGTAAGGCCAAACGATGGAAAATTCAGGTATTATCCCCCAATTCTTTATTTACCGAAGATTTAGTTTTTTACGCAAAAAATCAGGAGCTTACTCGCATCGGGGTTTTTCCTCAGCCCAATACCGTATTAAAGAAATCAAGGAAAAAATAAGGAAAAGGTGGTGCCTTTTCCTGGGGTGCTTTTTACGTTAACTTTTCCTCCGTGTGCATCCACAATTAACTTTACATAGTACAATCCAAGTCCGAACCCTTTAACATTGTGTAAATTGCCAGTAGGTACGCGATAGAATTTATCGAAAATTAAGGAAAGATTTTCTTTTTTTATTCCTATTCCATTATCCTCAATTTCAATCCAAATGCCGTTTTTATCGTTTCTTGTTTGAATCGTAATGTTTGGAATGGACTCACAATATTTTACTGCATTTTCCAATAGGTTATAAATCACGTTCGTTAAATGAACTGCATCGGCTTGAATAATGTGATTTGTTGCATTTGGTTCAATATTGATTATCCCCCCTTTTTCGAGGTGATGCAGCTCAAAGTTCTCTTTCACTTCATCCAACAATTCATTGACATCAAATCGGTCCTTATTCAATATTACCTGATCTTTATCTAGTTTGGCTACGTTCAATACCCGTTCCACTTGGTGCTCGAGTCGCTTGTTTTCTTTAAAAATAATTCCGGCGTATTTGTGTACTTGTTCAGAGGTGATTTCCGGTAGCCTCATCATCATTTCTGCAGATAAGCTTATGGTGGAAATTGGGGTTTTAAGTTCGTGCGTCATGTTATTGATGAAGTCGGTTTTTACTTCGGCCAAGCGATATTGTCGCATGATTACCGTTACACTAAACGCGAAAAATATGGCAATAACCACCAGCATAAGGGTGAGGTATATCCACGGAGAATAATCATTTTGGGGCTCGATTTCACCAAGTTCTAGGTTGGGGAAATACACGGTAAAATAATGTCCGTCTTTAGTTAAGTTCAATTTCTCTGGTGTAATCTCATTGCTGGAAACTACATCCGTAACATAAATTGAGTCTTTCTTGTATCGTACACGATTGCTTAGTACAATGGAGTCTGTAAAACAATCATAAATACCATAGTAAAAATCTCTATGAATGTTTTGAATGTAAAACTCCTTCTTGAGTAAGGTCTCTAGATAAAAAGGCTGTAATTCTTCATTAAAATCCACCGTGAAATGGTTGTTTGAAATCTGCCTTACCGCACCATACATATCCGATTGATCCCCATCTCTTTTTTGAATAGTAGATAATACATTCATTAACGAGCTGTGCACATGGTCTTGAAATTCCTTGAGGTTCAGGCTATCTTCTTTTTGTTGAATGGCGAGGCTTACCTTTTGTGTTTCTATCGTGCGTCCAACCCACAACAACTGAATTATCAAAATTGAAAGCATGGAAAGTGCTCCCAGAATGATAACTGTGCTAATGGATTTGTTTTTCATGCGTATCAGAATCCTTGTACTCCGTTGACTGTGGTGTACTTAAGGACGTTCTTTTTTTCTGGATGTATGCGTGCAAAGGCTGATTGTACAGCGAGCGTACCTTCATGAAAACCACAAAGGATTAACTTTAATTTATTTTCATAGGTATTTACATCACCAATGGCATAGATTCCCGGAATATTCGTAGAATAGTCTAAGGTATTTACCTTGATGGCATTTTTTTCTATTTCTAATCCCCAGTCGGCAATAGGACCTAAGCTAGGTTTTAAACCAAAAAGCGGAATGAAATGGTCTACCGTTCTTCGGATTTCACCCTGCTGTTGATGAGTTATAATCACTTCCTCTAGGGTGCCGTTCCCCGCTAATCCTGTAACCTCTGCCTCTGTAATTAAATCGATTTTCCCTTGCTCAGCCAGGTCGATTACTTTTTGAACCGAATCTAAATGCCCCCGAAACGAAGCGCTTCGATGCACTAAGGAAACCTTCGACGCAATATTGTTCTCTACCAAAAAAATCGACCAATCCAATGCAGAGTCTCCTCCACCAGCAATAACACACGCCTTATCCTGATAAAACTTAGGGTCGCGAATGATATACTCAACCCCCTTGTCTTCAAATTGAGTAATGTTTTCAATCGGTGGTTTTCTCGGTTCAAAAACACCCAGTCCTCCGGCAATAATAACGATAGGTGCATTGTGTATTGTACCTTTTACCGTAGTTACGTTAAAGGTTCCATCTTCTAATTTGTCAATCGATAAGGCCGCCTCACCCAAGGTAAACCCTGGTTTAAATGGGGCCGCTTGCTTCATTAAATTATCAATTAAGTCCCCTGCTAATATTTCCGGAAATCCCGGGATATCGTATATTGGTTTCTTCGGGTAGATTTCAGAACATTGTCCCCCAGGTTGAGGTAAGGAATCGATTAAATGACAACGTAATTTGAGAAGCCCTGCCTCGAATACTGTGAATAGTCCAACAGGTCCTGCACCTATGATGATTATGTCTGTTTGAATCATGTGTTTTTATTATACGGTAAAGGGATGAAACAAGTTTTTTTCGCTTTTGTTTTAATAATCAGGTCGAAGAGGCTTATTCTGCATAACTTCTTCAATGTGTAACATTACCTCCGGGCTTAGCAAAGATTGGATTTCCATAGCTTCTAAGTTCTCCTTGAGCTGGTTTTCATTACTGGCGCCTAATATCACGGTACTAACATTTGGATTTTTAAGACACCAAGCCAAGCTTAATTTTGCCATAGTGGTACCAAGGTCTGCGGCTATTATTTCTAGTTTTCTCGCTTTTTCAATGCGTTCTGGTGTTATATTCTTGTCGCGAAGCCATTCTAACCCTTCTATTCCTAAGCGTGTATCTGTAGGATTTCCATGGTTGTATTTCCCGGTTAATACTCCAGATGCAAGTGGCGACCAAATGGTGGTGCCAAGTCCCATGGTTTTGTAGATTTGTTCAAACTCTACTTCAACCTTATGCCGACAAAATAAATTGTACTCGGGTTGTTCCATGGTTGGTCCAATCAAATGGTTTTGCTTTGCAAATACATGCGCTTCCATGATTTCTTGCGCGCTCCATTCAGAGGTACCCCAATATAAAATTTTACCTTGAGTGATCAAGTTATGCATGGCCCAAACCGTTTCCTCAATGGGCGTAGATTTATCAGGACGGTGACAGAAAAATAAGTCGATGTATTCTACTTGAAGACGTTCGAGTGCTTGATGGCATCCTTCCACAACATGCTTTCTGCTTAATCCACGTTGTGTTGGCCAAGTTCCCCCAGTACCAAAAAACACCTTGCTACTAACTAAATAGCTGTCGCGACTCCAGCCCAGTTTTTTGAGTGATTTACCCATTACAGTTTCGCTCATGCCACGGGCATAAATTTCAGCGTTATCATAGAAGTTGATTCCATGTTCGTAGGCAATTGCCATCAAACGCTCAACGACTTGTTCGTCGATTTGCTTTCCAAACGTTAACCAAGACCCAAGTGAGAATCGACTAATCTGAATTCCGGATTTCCCGAGCTTGTTATATTCCATGGAGTTTTTTAGGCAAAAGTACGTAATAATGTCTGAAAAAGGCATTGTGTAGACAAGGAGTTCTTCAATTCCATTCCTTATATTTGTTAAATAAATTTGAAATATGTACGGCTTAGTAAACAAAGCAATC
>JACCDP010159436.1_pt1 | contig 10234 bp, 8 predicted proteins | sample 7445841 | NCBI WGS metagenome assembly JACCDP01 (sample SAMN15323441, study PRJNA562643) | freshwater metagenome | isolation source: river surface water | place: USA:Blue River Watershed | collected 2017-08-17
AGACCAGCGGTCCATCAACACCCTCCGTGCTTTGGCCATCGACGCCATCCAGCAGGCAAATTCGGGTCACCCCGGGTTGCCGATGGGGTCAGCCGCCATGGCGCACGTGCTGTTCACCCGCTTTTTGTCGTTCAACCCGCGTGATCCGCACTGGCCCGATCGCGACCGCTTCGTGTTGTCGGCCGGTCACGGCTCGATGCTGCTCTATGGGTTGTTGCATCTGGCTGGGTATGATGTGCCAATGGACGAGCTCAAGCGCTTCCGGCAGTGGGGGTCGATGACCCCCGGGCACCCGGAAGTCGGGGTCACCCCCGGTGTCGAAGTCAGCACTGGACCGTTGGGTCAGGGTGCAGCCAACGCGGTCGGCATGGCCGTCGCCGAGGCGTTTTTGGCGGCCACCTATAACCGCCCCGATATTGCCCCAGTCGACCATTACACCTACGCCATCGTCAGCGACGGCGACCTGATGGAGGGCATCGCCTCCGAAGCAGCATCGTTGGCTGGGCATTTGGGTCTGGGCAAGTTGATCTTTTTGTATGACGACAACCTCATCTCGCTCGACGGCCCGACGTCGTTGGCCTACACCGAAGACGCCATGCAGCGCTTCGAGTCATACGGTTGGCACATCCAAAACGTCGCCGACGGCAACGACTGCGACGCCATCGAGGCGGCCATCCACGCTGCCCGTGCCGAGACGACCAAGCCGTCGATTATTTCGGTGCGCACGGTCATCGGCTTTGGGTCGCCGGCATACGCTGGCACGGCTCGGGCCCACGGCGAGCCACTGGGCAAAGACGAAGTGCGAGCCACCAAGGTGGCGTTGGGGCTCGACCCCGACACGTCGTTCGACGTTTCGCCGGTGGTGACGCAGCTCTGGGCCGACGTGGCCCGCCGCAATGCCAAGACCTACGAGGCCTGGCAAAAGCGCGCCACCGTCTACGCCGCGGCACATCCCGAGGCCGCAGCAGCGTTGCGCAACGCATGGGACGGGGCGCTCCCCGCTGGGTGGAACGCCGGTCTCGACACCTTGTTTGCCACGAGTGCCGACATGGCGACGCGTGACGCATCGGGCAAGGTCATCGAGGTACTCCGTGGCCGCATCCCGTGGTTTGTGGGTGGCGCAGCCGACCTGGCCGGGTCGAACAAAACACCCAAAATCATGGACGGGTCATTCCAAAAGAACAACTACGCTGGCTCGGTCATCTGGTTTGGGGTGCGCGAGCACGCCATGGGCGCCATGCTGAACGGTATGGTGGCGCACGGCGGGATCCGCCCGTACGGCGGCACATTCTTGACCTTTTCGGATTACATGCGCGGCTCGATTCGGGTGGCGGCGTTGTCGCACCAACCGGTGATCTACGTGTTCACGCACGACAGTATCGGCGTCGGCGAAGACGGACCGACCCATCAACCGGTCGAACACCTGGCATCGCTCCGGGCATTGCCCAATCTGCTGACTATCCGCCCCTGCGACGCCGCCGAGACGGCCGCCGCCTGGGAGTTGGCGCTGACGCAGTCACATCGCCCAACGGCACTGATCCTCAGCCGCCAAAAACTGCCCAATTACGACCGCACCGTCTACCCCAGCGCCAGCAACGTGGCACAGGGCGGCTACATCCTGCGCGAGGCCAGCGGCGGCACACCGCAGGCGATACTCATCGGCACCGGATCCGAGGTGTCGTTGGCGATGCAGGCTGCCGAGACGCTCGAAGGCCAGGGGATTCCGACCCGCGTGGTGTCGATGCCGTGTACATCGCTGTTCGACCAGCAGTCCGCCGACTACAAGGCGCAGGTACTGCCGCCGGCAGTGACTATCCGGGTCGCCGTCGAAGCCGGCGTGTCGTTCGGATGGGAGCGCTACGTCGGGATGACCGGTGGACTGGTGACTATCGACCGCTTCGGCGCTTCGGCGCCTGCTCCTGAGATTTATCAACAGCTCGGGATAACCAGCGCTGCCATCGTGGCTTCGGTGCACGCCCAACGCAACTAACCAGCACAGGCTGTAGCCGGTGCGGGCTTGCCCGCACCGGTTTTCTCCCCTATCCTCGTGACAAAAAGTACAAAGCAACGTATACTGTAGTTTCTGTGATGAATTGCACGAATACATCCATAGCGGAGTAGTGTGCGTATATCAGGTACGGTGAAGTAGAGGAGGACGTCGCATGACCATGCGCGTAGAGGCAACGTCGCCCGTCGTATTGCGCAATGGCGTGGCGGTGACGATTCGACCATTGGCCGAGGATGATCGCATCGAATTGGCACGGTTCGGCAAAAGTCTCCCCGAAGACGATGCGTTGTACCTCGAGGACGATTTATCGGATCCCAACATCATCAATCGCCTAATCAACGCCTATGCCGCCGAAAACTGGCGCCAAATGGTGGCAGTACGCGACAACGGTGAAGTGGTGGCATATAGTGCGGTGCGCAAATTGGTCGGCTGGTCGTCACATGTGGGCGACATCCAACTGATGGTGGGCAAGGAGTTCCGGCGTTCGGGTTTGGGCACCGAAATGGCCAAAGCTATTTTTGAATCAGCCCGCGGCCTGGGTGTCGCCAAAGTCATTGTCGAAATGCTGGCGGTGCAGGTGAGTGGTCGGGCCATCTTTGAGCGACTGGGCTTTAGTCGCGAGGGGATTTTTAGCAAGCATGCACATGATCGACACGGTAATCGCCACGACCTCGTCGTGATGGCATACCACGTCATGTAACGTCGCCATACAGACGATCCCCCCGGAGCAGGTGCTCTGGGGGGATTTTGGTGTCGTTGAACGGTGTGGGTCTAGGCGCGGATGACGTCGATGCCGCCCAGGTATGGGCGTAGGACGTCAGGGACCGTAATCGAGCCGTCGGCGTTCTGGTAGTTTTCCATGATTGCGATCATGGTCCGTGGGATGCCCAGGCCCGAGCCGTTGAGGGTATGGACGAACTCGGGTTTGGCGCCCGCTTCGGGGCGGAAGCGGATGTTGGTGGCGCGTGCTTGGAATGACTCGACATTGGAGCACGAGCTGACCTCGAGCCATTCGTCTTGGCCAGGAGCCCAGACTTCGATGTCGTAGGTCTTGGTCGAGGCAAAGCCCATGTCGCCGGTACAGAGGACTTTGGTGCGGTAGGGGATGCCCAGCAGGGCGCAGGTTTCTTCGGCATCGAGGCGGAGTTTTTCGAGTTCGGCATAGCTGGTGTCGGGATGGACGAACTTGTACATCTCGACCTTGTCGAACTGGTGGCCGCGCTTGATGCCGCGCACGTCGCGACCGGCGCTCATTTTTTCGCGGCGGAAGCACGGCGTATAGGCGCAGTAGCTGATGGGCAGCTGGGTGGCGTCGATGATTTCGTCGCGATGCAGATTGGTCACTGGCACTTCGGCGGTGGGCACCAACCAGAGATCCTCTTCGGCGTCGTGGTACAGATTATCGCGGAACTTGGGGAGCTGGCGTGCGCCCCACAGGCTCAGTTCTTTGACGACGAAGGGTGTGTAGACTTCGGTATAGCCTTGTTTGCCGTGCAGATCGAGCAGCCATTGGATGAGGGCGCGCTGGAGCCGTGAGCCCATGCCTTTGAGGATATAGAAGCGCGAGCCCGAGACTTTGACACCGCGTTCGAAGTCGATGATGTCGAGCGACGTCCCCAGTTCCCAGTGGGGTTTGGGGGCGAAGTCGAAGGTGCGCTTGGTGCCGATGGTTTGGATGACGACGTTGCCCTCTTCGTCGGCGCCGACGGGCACGGACTCGTGGGGCAGATTGCGGAGCTCGAGGATGGCGGCCATTTGGGCTGCCTCGAGGTCATTGACCTGCTTGTCGAGGTCGCTGATGCGGTCGCCGAGGGCACGCATGTCGGCGATTTTGGTGTCGCGCAGGGCGGCGTCTTTGAGCGTGCTGATTTCTTTGGAGGTCGTGTTGCGGTGTGCCTTGAGGCGTTCGACCTCGGTCAGCAGGGCGCGGCGTTGTTCGTCGAAGCCCAAGACGACGTCGACGGTCGCAGGATCGACGCCCGCACGGGCGAGGGTCGCTTTGACGGCATCGGTTTGTTCACGGAGCAGGCGGATGTCGAGCATGAGAAAACTCCTTGTAACGGTGGGTGCACTGCGATATCAGGGTGCCCGGGAGGCGATTTTGGTACACGTCCACGAGACCATCTTGCCGGCTTTGTATGGCGCCACGCCATGGAAGGTATAGTCGTCGCCGTCAAAAACCATGTCGATCCAGAGGCGATCGGAGTCCCACAAATTGAGGGTATGCAGGTCGGCGACGGGGATCCACTCGAGCGACCCTTCGTCGTTGTGCGTATGCACGTCGCCCGACCAGCGGTCGATGCGAAAGACGAAGCCGAACCAGTCTTCTTCGTTTTTGCCGAAGCCGGGCCAATTGAGGGTCCCGCGCAAGACCATGGCATCGACCGTGATGCCGGCTTCTTCGAATAGTTCGCGGGCCATACCGGTGGCTGCATCTTCGTTGGGGTCGAGTTTGCCGCCGAGGCCGTTGTACTTGTCGAGATGGATATCGTCGGGGCGCTTGTTGCGGTGTACCATCAGTACCCGGCTGCCATCGGCCGACATGATATAGCCCAGGGTAGCGACGATGGGTGTATAGGGCATAGCGGCTCCTACCAGTGTGCGCCGACGGGTTTGCCCGTCAGGATTTCGTCGATGCGGCGTAGGCACCCTGGCTCGATGGCGTCGTCGAGCTCGTGAAAGACGCTCGGGTGGACGAAGCGGGCATCGGCGACCTCGATCGACCAGCGCGACGGCTGTGGAATGGTAAGCTTGGGTGCGCGGGCGGCCACGGTGGTAACGGAGCAGGGGTGGATGGCGTGGGCGCCGTCACTGGTGCCGTGGATGTAGAAGAGCTTGGCGGGTATGTTGACGCCGGCCTCTTCGTGGAGCTCGCGCCGGCCTGCTTCGATGACCGGTTCACGCGGGATGACGCCGCCGCCGGGCAGGGTCCAGGCGTACGGGCCGGCGCGGTGCCGCACCAGCAAGATAGCATCGTTGGCATCGAGGATGATGACCCTGACGCCGGTGAGTTTGGGCTTGGTAATCGCCCAATAGACGTCCCGCCCGAAGCGCGCGACGATGTACAGGATACGCAGGACAACATCCATAGTCGAGCCTTTTCGCCACAAAAAAACACCACCCATCCGGCGAAGGACGAGAGGCGAATGCCTTCGTGGTGCCACCTTCGTTCGTCATCTGGGTGATGACCTCGTTGCACGATAACGGGTGCACCCGATCCGAGTCATCCTCGGCCGCTCGAGAGTGGAATCGCTGTGTGACCTGTATGCCTCGCACCAACCGGCACTTCTCTGGACAGGGACCACAGCGACGTATCTCCGTCGTCGCGTTGTGCACGTAGTATACGAGGATTTGCCTACATTGGCAACGTGATGCGAATGCATGTGGCGAAATGTACAGCTTTTGTGGCGTAATATTGGCGTTTTTTGATTGACCGGTCTTTCTATTACATGCTATAGTCACAGCAGACCCTTTTGTCATCATCCCGCTTAGGGAGGCACCCATGGCGAATCAACTCAGACTGGTCATCGCAGACGACGAATCTATTATTCGAATGAATCTGCGCGAGACGCTGGTAGGACTTGGATATTTGGTGGTGGGCGATGCCGGCGACGGCGTCAGTGCCATCCATTTGGCCCGTGAATTGCGCCCCGATTTGGTTATCATGGACATCAAAATGCCCAAACTCGACGGGATTGCAGCGGCCAAGGTTTTGACCGAAGAAAAAATCGCCCCCGTGCTGTTGCTGACGGCCTACTCGGACCGCGAACTGGTCGAACGCGCGCGTGACGCGGGTGTCGTCAACTATATCGTCAAACCATTCCGCGAGGCCGAGTTGTTGCCGGCTATCGAAATCGCGCTGGCCCGCTTCGCGGAGTTCAACAGCATGGCCACCGAACTGGGTGATCTGAAGGACACCATGGAGACGCGCAAATTGGTCGAGCGCGCCAAAGGTGTGTTGATGGACACGCAGGGGCTGAAGGAACAAGACGCCTTCCGCAAGATCCAACAGTTGTCGATGAACACCCGCAAGTCGATGCGCGAAATCGCGCAGGCGATTCTGTTGACGGCCCAAATCGACAAATAGTGTACGACGATGCGCGGCGGAGTGACCACGGCAGATGAGTGAACCACGCGCACAGCGACAATGGATGCGGCAACGACGCCTACTGAGGCGCACGTTGCCGCATCTCGTCACTGCGGTTGTTACGCTGGCAGTGAGCTGGCTCTGGTTTGGGCGGGCACCACAATCGGCGTTGACCGAGTATGTGGCCCGCCGGGTCACCGCGACTGCCACACAATCGCGCCCGCTTGGGACCCCAACGCCCGTGGTCATTGTGCCAGCCGACATTACCCGGCAGGAGTTGCTCGATGTGACGGCACAGACCAACGCGTTGTGGAGCGCAGTGTATGTGTCGCGTGCACAGTTGCACGTCGCAGACCTCGCGGCGGCCGTCGAGCTCAACGACGTGGTGCGGGCTCAACAGGTGCTGTTGTCACTCGACGATGCATTGGCGATGGCCGCCGAGGTCGCCCCGACCGAGTATCGTGACCCGATTGCGCAGTTGCGTCTTGAGGTGATTGGGATTCGGCAGGATTTCCCCATCCGGCCCGACGGCATCGGCGCGCGGGTGCAGCGCATCCGGCAGGCGTTGGTGCCCCTGATCGGGGCACCGGTCCCGACCCGTTAGTGCCAGGCGATGGTATGTAGGTTGCGCAGGCGTTCGCCGGCAGCGCGCATGGTTTCGTCTTTTTTGGCGAAGCAAAAGCGTGCCAGCTGCGGTGCATCGGGATCGACATAAAACGCCGTGATGGGGATGGCTGCGACACCGAGCTCACTCACCAGGCGCCGGCAAAAGACGCGCACATCGCTCACCCCCAGTGGTGCGACATCAATGCTGATGAAGTACGAGCCGGCGGCATCGATGAGGGGCAACTCGGTCTGGCTGAGGATGTCCCGTAGGATGACCCGGCGCGCACTATACTCGTGGACCAGCTGGGTATAGTAGCCGTTGCTCTCGGCCTGCATCAGGGCAACCGCCGAGGCGTATTGCATCGGGGTCGAGGTCGCAAAGGTGACCCACTGGTGACTGGCACGCAGGGCGCTGTTGAGGGCGGCGGGGGCAATCGCCCAGCCGATCTTCCAGCCCGTCACGCTGAAGGTTTTGCCAATGCTGTTGAGGCTGATGGTGCGCTGCCACATGTCGGGCAGGCTGGCCAGGTGGATGTGCTGGTGGGCGTCGTAGACCAGCCGGTCGTAGACCTCGTCGACAACTGCCAGGATGTCGTGGGTTTTGCACAAATCGGCGATTTCGCTCAGCTCTGCCTGACTGAACACCTTGCCGGTGGGGTTGTGGGGCGTGTTGAGGAGGAGCAGTTTGGGCTTTTGGGCGCAAGCGGCTGCCAGAACCTGCGGGTCGTAGTGCCAGCCAGGGTTGGCTACGGTCGGTGGGTGCAGGCGCACCGGGATGACGCGCCCGCCGGCCATGATGATGTCCGGCACATAGGCGTCGTAAGCGGGCTCGAAGATGACCACCGCGTCGCCTGGGTTGATGAACGACAGCATCACATCGCAGAGCAACTCGGTGGCGCCGCTGGCGACACTGACCTCGGCGAGGGGATCAATGTCGATACCGGTACGCGTGCGCCACATGGTGGCCACTGCTTGGCGCAACCCGAGGGTGCCCGGCATCGGCGCGTACTGGTTGTAGTCGGCTTGGATGGCCTCGATGGCGGCGTTTTTGACAAAGTCCGGGCCGGCAAAGTCGGGGAAGCCCTGGCCGAGATTGACGGCGTTGTGCTGGATTGCCAGAGCGCTCATCTCGGTGAAAATCGTCGTACCGAAGCTGGCGATACGGGATGCAGACGCAGGATGACTCATCGGTATTCTCGTATGTGTGATGGATGTAGCGCTATTATAGCCGTTCTCGTTGCCGTGGTCGGTGCCTCTGCCCGCCGCTGATGACCGAAGGAGTGCGATATGTGTGGAATCGTCGGATATGTGGGCGCACGGGCTGCTGCCCCGGTCATCGTCGATGGATTGGCGCGGCTCGAGTACCGTGGCTATGACTCGGCCGGTATCGCCGTCGACAATCAGGGTACGCTCGACATCCGCCGCAGTGTCGGCAAGTTGTCGGGCTTGACCGCGGTGCTGGCTACCGCACCGGTGCAGGGCACGATGGGCATCGGGCACACCCGCTGGGCGACACACGGCGACGTCACCGAGCAGAACGCACACCCCCACCGTGACGCCAGCGGCCGGGTAGTGGTGATCCAAAACGGCATCGTCGAGAACTACCTCGAGCTGAAAAACGACCTCATCGCCGAAGGCCACACCTTTGCCTCGCAACCCGACACCGAGGTGATTGCCCACCTGCTTGGCCTGCACTTTGCCACGACGGGGAACCTGGCCGAGGCGTTGCGGCGCACGGCGGCCATGCTCAAAGGAGGCAATGCCATTGTGGCGCTGAGTGTCGATGCACCGGGAACGTTGGTAGCAACGCGCATCGGGCATGCGGGCGGCGTGGTGATTGGCATCGGTGAGGGCGAAATGTTTGTGGCCTCGGATGTGCCGGCGATTGTCGATCACACGCGGAACGTCTGCTTCCTCGAAGACCACGACATCGCCGAACTGACGGCGACCTCGTTGATCATCCGCCGGCCGGACGGCACGGTGGTCGATCGGCCGATTACACGGTTGGCCTGGGATCCGGTGTCGATCGAGCGCGGGCCATACAAACACTTTATGCTCAAGGAAATCCACGAACAGCCGCGCGTCCTGACCGACGTCTTGCGCGGCCGGATCGACCTCGAGGCAGGCACCGTGCGCCTGGACGATGTGTTGCTGGACGATGCAGGGCTCCGCGACATCTCGTCGATTGTGATGACCGCCTGCGGCACTGCCTGGCATGCCGCGCTGGTGGGCAAGTTCATGATCGAGCAGATTGCCCGTGTGCCGGTACAGGTCGATTACGCGTCGGAGTTCCGCTACCGCGAGCCGGTGCTCGATGCACACATGCTCCTGGTTGCCATCAGTCAAAGCGGCGAGACGGCTGATACGCTGGCGGCGATGGAACTGGCCCGCAGTGCCGGCGTGCGCACGCTGGCCATCGTCAATGCGGTGGGCAGTCAGGCGACGCGGGTGGCCACGGCCGGCTCGTTGATGTTGCACGCCGGGCCCGAAATCGGCGTGGCATCCACCAAGGCCTTCACAGCGATGTTGGTGGGGCAGTATTTGTTGGCGTTGCGGATAGCTCAGGCGCGCGGCGTGCTCACGCCGGCAACGATGCGACCGCATCTGCGTGCGCTGATTGCCTTGTCGAGCCAGGTCGGCGCGGTGCTCAACGATGGCACCGACTACGCCGCGCTGGCCGAATCGTTGCAACACACGAGTAGCGCGCTGTTCCTCGGGCGGCAGTTGTCGTACCCGATTGCCCTCGAGGGTGCGCTCAAATTGAAGGAAATCAGCTACATCCACGCCGAGGGCTACCCCGCCGGCGAGATGAAGCACGGCCCGATTGCCTTGATCGACGACCGCCTGCCGGTGATTTGTATCGCGCCGCAGGATGCCTCGTACGACAAGATGCTGTCGAACGTGTCGCAAGTCAAAGCCCGCGGCGGGCGCGTGATTGCCATCACCAGCGTGGGCGATGCGCATCTGGCCGAACAAGCCGAGGCGGTTATCACCGTGCCGGCCAGCAATCCGTGGCTGACGACGGTGCTGACGTCCATTCCGCTCCAGTTGCTGGCCTATGCGACGGCCGTGCGGCGTGGGGCCGATGTCGACCAGCCACGCAATTTGGCCAAGAGTGTCACGGTGGAGTAGGGATTTCGTACGGGCGAGGCATGCCTCGCCCGTACGAAACACATGCAGGGGCGAGGTATACCTCGCCCGTTGTTTCAAATGCGGGCGAGGAGTTTCATTGCGGGCGAGGCATGCGGTGTTTATGATGCGGGCGAGGCATGCCTCGCCCCTGGGGAACCCTGCGTGGAAACTGATAACTGATCACTGATATCTGATCACTCCGCTGCATGCCTCGCCCCTACGGGTAACCCTGCGTGGAAACTGATAACTGATCACTGCACACTGATTACTTCGTTGCTCGCCCCTACGGTAACGACGCCCGCAAATACCCCAGCTGCTGCAGCGCCGGCAAGACCGTGCCACCCAACAAGGTAATCCCGGCAGCCGCATCGCGCAGGCCATGCGGCGTGCCGAACTCAATC
>JACCDP010415014.1_pt1 | contig 10234 bp, 6 predicted proteins | sample 7445841 | NCBI WGS metagenome assembly JACCDP01 (sample SAMN15323441, study PRJNA562643) | freshwater metagenome | isolation source: river surface water | place: USA:Blue River Watershed | collected 2017-08-17
ATAGAATATGAGATAAGAAAAATAAAAAATAATAAGTTAATAATATTATTGACTAAATATTTTGAAAAAAAAGTTTACCAAGATGCTGATTATGCCACAGTCGTTTCAAAAACAGATCAAAAAAAAGTTTACAAACTATATAGAAAACAAGCAACAATTTTTTATAATGGAATAAGCAAAAATAGGATTAAAGTTAAAAAAAGTAATAAAATAAAATACAAATACATAATTTTTTCAGGTAATTATTTTTATTATCCTAACCAAATAGCCATAGACAGATTAACAAAAGTTGTTTTAAAAAAAATTAACGAAAAATTTAAAAATATTAAGTTAATAATAACAGGCTCTGAACTACCTAAAAAAATTTTTATTAATAATAAAAATATTATATTTATGAGAAAAATCAGTAAAATGAATCTTAATTATTTAATCAAGAATAGCATTTGTACAATTTTGCCTTTAATAAAGTCACCTGGAACGAAACTAAAAGTTATTGAGGCTCTGCTTTTAGGAAAAATTATCATTGGTTCAAAGCAAGCTTTTGAAGGAATCGACTGTTTATCTAGAAAACCTCCATTTATATGTGAAAATTTATCCAAAATGATTTATTATTTAAATATTATATTAAAAAAACCTAAGCACTATAATTTTAAAGCAAATGAACATAAAAAAGATTACCAAAAAAAATATTTAATGGAAAATATCTGGAATAAATTTTGCATTGATAAATCAATAACTAAATAAAAATAAAATTATAAAATTGACTTCAGATAATAATTTAAAAAAAATAATTATATATAGTATTCCTGGTATTGCATCAATTTTTACCTCGACAGTATCAATTGTACTTTTTTTAAAGTATTTTTCTAATGCTAATTACGCGAATTATATTATTCAGCATTTATTTTTAACTATCGGGCAAGGTGTTTTAAATTTAAATTTAGGAAGAATAGCTGCAATTAAAATTCAAAATTCAGATAGCTCTAATAAAAGACAAATTATATCAACAACAGTTTTTACAAGTTTTATTTCGGGGACAATATTATCGATACTCGTATGTTTATTCTTTTTATTTTTTTTTAAAAAAATCAATATTGTTGAAATAACAATCTCTTTATTATTTGGTTTAGTTATTTCTTGTGTTTATCAAACATGCGAGGATATAGGCAAGGGATTAGGATACGTAAGAGCATGCAGTATTTCAAATCTGTTATTCTTCAATATATCTATTTCTATACCAGCTTTTTTAATGATTATCGATTCTACAAAAGCAACAATTATTGATTATGCTTTTGAAATTTCAGTAATTGTAAAATTTTTAACGTTGTTTTTTTTAATAATAATTCTTGTTAGAAACAAATTACTTTGTTTAAAAAAAATTGAACTAAAAAAAATTAAAGATTTTTTTTATCCATCAACTTGGTTAACAATATCCGCAATATTTTCACAAATATTTTATAATTTTGACAAATATTTTATTAAAATATCACTTGGGGCTTCGCAATTAATCTTATATTCGTTACCGCAGCAGTTATCACAAAAACTAGGAATTATATCTCAAGCAGTTAGTTCTGTAATTCTACCTAAGCTTTCAAAAAAGACAAATGATAGAAGGAAAATATTAACTGCTAACATATATGGTATTTTTTATTTTTTAAGTATTATATTAATTATCATCTCGCCTTTTTTAGATTATATTTTATTTTTTATTCTTAAAAATAAATACAACGAGATAATAACAATTATATTAAAATTTTTTATATTAATTAATTTTTTTAACTGCATTTCAAATATTGTTATCGATAGTTACCACTCAGAAATGAATACAAAAAAAGATGTAAAATATCTTTTTTTTTCAATAGTGCCTTTTATTATTGGATTAATAGTGTGCTCACAACTTAAGCAAATATTATTTTTCGTTGCACTAATTTATTTTAAGGATTTTATATTATTAATGAAAAGAATACTTAGTGCAAAAAATCTTATTAAAAATTATAAATTATTAATATTACAAATTATAGTTTTAAATGGTCTATATATCAACGAAATATATAAAAATCATTGGGCATATATTGCTTTTGTGATTATCTTCTTATTTTTATTTATAAAAAATTCTAACAAAAATCTAATTTTAAATTATTTTTTTAATAAAAATAAAAAATAACATAAATTATGAAAAATATTTTAATTATATATTTAAAAAATAAAAATTTATTCTATTCTTATATTGTATTTTGCTGGGTAACTTCATGGACCGCAATAGGTATAAATCCCGGACAATTTTTTAATTCAAATTTAACCGATATATTGTATTTTTTTAGAGGAGTTATTCCCTTGTTTAATTTTTTACTTTTAACATTCTTTATATTCTATCATAAAAAAATATTTCCTATAAAAAATATTTTTTTTTTACTATTTATTTTTTATTTTATTTTACAATTTGCTGGTTCGATTTATAATAAAAATAGTTATCTTGACTTATATTATTTAGTTAATTGTTTTAATGTCTTGGTAGCAACCTGCTTTGCTTTTAAAAAAAAAAATGAAGTTCAAAATATATTTTTCTATATTTTATTAGCATTTGTCTCTCTTAATTTTTTTTATTTTTTTTATATAAACTTTGTTACTTTTATCAAAATACCATACTCTATGTATCTTGGCTGGGGTCATGTGGTTGAAAAATATTCTGATAATTTTGGCACTAATTCTTACATGCCTAATGTTTTAGGCATTTCTAGAAACTGTTTTATATTATTTATTCTTTTATTTTTATATAATGAATCAAAAAAGAATATACTGCCTTCATTAACTATTATTTTTTTACCAATATTAACGACTTGTTTGCTTCTTCTCCAGTCAAGAACAACAATATTAATATATTTATTTTTTTTATTTTTTTATTATATATTTTTTAAAAATAAAAATTTTTTTAATACTTTTAAATATATATTAATCTTTCTAATTACTCCTGTCTTATTATTTATTTTTTTAAATTATATAAAATTTGTAAATCTTAGTGATGTAAATAAGAAAATTATAGAAACATCAAAAACAGATAAAAATATTACTTCTAACCAATATTGGCTTAACAACCCTCATTACTTAAGACAACTTCCTAAAGGTAATTTTTCTTCTGATAGAATTGATGATTGGAAAAACTTAATTAATCTTAGTAAAAACTCATTCTTTGGATTTGGACCTCAAGGCGATAGACACATATATAACAAAACAGCTTCAAATGGACTTTTGTATGCTTTTGTTTGCTCTGGATATATTGGTTTTATTATTTTTTCAGTACTATGCGTATTATCATCGTTATACTCTTTAATTTTTCTTGTAAAAAATAAATCAAGTAAAAATCAAAATATATTTTTCTCTGCCTTCATGGTCTTTTTTTTAATCCTTAGATCTATCTTTGAAACGTCGTTTGCTGTTTTTGGAATAGATTATATAATATTTATTTATGCAATTTTTTATGTGCAGTATAATTTATATAATAAAAAAATATGAGCATAAGGTTCTCAATTATTACAGTAGTAAAAAATGGAATGCCTTTTTTACAGGACTGTTTAACATCAACTTTGGAACAAAAATACTCAAATAAGGAAATTATCGTTATTGCTTCTGAATCAAACGATTCTACTGAACATTATTTAAAAGAAAATAAAAAGAAAATTAATAAATTAATAATAAACAGCAAACTTAATCTCTACGAAGCTATTAATAAAGGAATAAAAATATCAACTGGAGAATATATTATTGTTCTGCATTCTGATGACATTTTTTTTAACAAAAATGTTCTAAAAAATATTGCAGAATTTATAGAAAAAAAAAATTACGATATAATATTTGGTAATATAGTTTTTGTTTCGAGAGAAAACATTAGTCAAATTTCAAGATCTTGGAAAAGTATTGATAAAAAAAATTATCAAAGGGCTATAAAATTTGGTTGGACCCCTCCTCATACATCTATGTTTGTTAAAAAAAAAATTTACCAAAAATATTTATACAAGACTAATTATAAAATTAGTTCCGATTACGATTTTATCGCGAAGACTTTTTGCAATAAAAATATCACCAAGAAATACGCTAATATTTTTGTATGTGTGATGAGAGATGGTGGAATTAGCAATGCAAGTTTTAAAAATTTATATGTAAAGTTAAAAGAAGATTTGGATGTTATCAAAAAAAATAACATTAATTTCATTGCATTAATTGTTAAAAGATTAAGTAAAATTTATCAATTTTTGCCCTTTATCTTTGGTAGAAACATAAAATTAAAAATATCAAAAAATATTTTATTTCAAAATAAAATTTTAATAACCAAAAACATAGGCATTCTAAATAATGCAAATGGATTTATTTATTCAGCATTAAATCTGGCTTTTTTAGGATTTGTAAATAAAATTCAAGCTAATCGAAATTATATTTTATGGCCAGACGGCATCGGATCTAAATTAATAGATTTTAGACTTAAAAAAACTCCAGGAAGAGATCTCGTTATACCTATATTAAAAAATATGAAATATTCTAACATTGTAGTTATAGGAAATTATAACTCTGGTGTTGATAATTTTCTTAAAAAATACACAAAAAAAATAAAATATTTTCAGATTCCTTTTAGTAATATGGATATAATTAAAAAAACAATTAGTACTTTAAAAGTAAATCAAAAAGAATTAATATTTATAAATATACCAACACCTAAACAAGAAATACTTGCAAATTATATTTTTAAAAAAAATAACCATGCAAAGATTATTTGTATTGGAGGTGGTTTAAATATGGCGGCGGGCATAGAAAAAAGTGTTCCAATATATCTAGATAAGATTGGATTAGAGTTTTTATGGAGATTAAGAAAAGATACCACTAGAAGATTAGTCAGAATTTTCTTAAGTTTTATTGGAATATTTTATAACCTTAATCTAATCAATAGAATTTCTAAAAATTTTAAAATATTAAAATCTTGAAAATATATTACTGGGCTAACAATCTATCTAAAACAAATGGAGAAGGTATATTAGCCAATCTTTTTTTAAAAAAAATTATTTTTTACAACCCAACATATGAGTTAATTAATATTAATAGTAGAATTAATTATAATTCATCTTCGTTATTATATAAATATATCTATCCAGTATACGGGGCCCTTAAAATTAGATGGTACTCAATAATAAAAAGAAAGACTTGCTTCGTGAATTATTTACCCTTATGGAATTTTATAATTTTTATTTTACTACCAAAAAATACAATATTAGGTCCAATTACCGGCACTATAATCGAGCGAAAATTAAGTCCTTTAGAGGATTTTTTTAAAAGAATTAGTATTAAAATAATTCACTTAAAATTTAATAAAATTTTGTTTGCAAGTAATTTTTTTAAAAAAAATTTCAATCTGACTAATAATTTCTATTATAATTTTATATTATCAGACTTCAAATTTAAAAAAAATATTAAACCCAAAAAATTTGATTTTGTAATTTACCATAGAAATTATCAAACAAAAGGTAATGAATTTATTAAAAGAGTAATAATATTTCTAACAAATAAAAATTATAAAATTGCTGTAATCGGTGAGAGAATTTTAAATAAAAAAAATCTAAAAAATTTTGGATTTGTTAACAGACTAAAAGCTAAAATAATTATTTCTGAATCAAGATACGCTATAGCTAGCGCAGAAAATTTGTATAGTTTTTTTGTACAAGACTGTTTATCCAATGGTCTGATTGTTTTTTATAATGATGTTTTTAAAAAATATTGCACTTTTTTCAAAAATCAGCTCATTCCTATTAATTATACAAATGTAAAAAAAAGTTTAAGAAATATTTATTTTAATCTAAAAATATATAAATCTATAAAAAAACAAAATATTAATTTTGAAATATACTATAAAGAATATTTTAAATTTAATAATTAAAATTTTATTATCTGTAAACAATCCAATCTTGCATAACTAATATATCCATATTAGTTCTTAGAAAACATTCTAGCGCCTCTTCTGGTTTTTTTACAATAGGCTCATTTTCATTAAATGAAGTGTTAATAACTAATGGAATACCTGTAATTAATTTAAAAGCCTTAATTAATTTATAAAATCTTATATTTTGTTTCATCGTCACTGTTTGAAGCCTTCCTGTATGATCAATATGAGCAACTCCTGGAACTAAATGAGCCTTTTCTTTCTTAAATTTTAGCACTCTAGACATAAATGGTTCTTCATCTTCAAAATTATCAAACCAATTTTTAGCGTCTTCTAATAAAATTGAAGGAGCAAAAGGTCTAAAGTCCTCTCTCTTTTTAATTTTTAAATTCAGAATATTTTTAATATTTGGATCTCTAGGATCAGCTAGAATAGATCTGTTACCGAGTGCTCTTGGTCCCCACTCCATTCTACCTTGAAACCAGCCTACAACTTTAGAATTAGAAATCTCTTTAGCCACATAATTGCATAAATCATTTTCTTCTAATGAAAAAAAATTGCATTTTTTAATATTTAATTCATCTTTTTTATTATTTAGTAATTTTTCAATATAAATATTATCATAGGATGACCCTAAATATGGTGTGGGGTCTGTATATTGTCTTGCTTTTTTTATGTTATGCCAAACATAATATGCGGCACCCACTGCTCCACCAGCATCTCCTGGATTAGAAGGTATAAACAATGAACTAAATGGTGTGCTTGATAAAATTTTACCATTAGCTAATGAATTTTGCGCACAACCGCCGGATAATGTTAGGTTGTTAATTTTATATTTCTTATAAATATAATTTATTGTATTTAATAAAATATCTTCATAAACTTTCTGAACAGAAGCAGCTATATTTTTATGTTCTTCATTGATTGTCTCTTCTTTGTTTCGCGGATTACCAAATAACTGTAATATTTTATTGCTAAAAATATTTTTTTGTTTAGGAACAGTATTATCCCAAGAATAATAAATATTTTCTCTATGATGAATAAAATATTCAAGATTTAAAAAGAACTCATGATCATTTTTTTGTTTAATAATCTTACTAATTTTTTCACACTCGGTAGGTTTACCATAAGAGGATAAGCCCATAATTTTATATTCGTCCCCATAATTATGAAAACCTAAAAACTGTGTAAAAGCTTCATAAAAAATACCTAAAGAATGAGGAAATAGAATTTTATGGTCAATTTTTATTTTGTCTTTAATGCCTTTTCCCCAAGTCAGACTTGCAAAATCACCAAACCCATCAACTGATAAATTAACAGCTTCATCATAACTTGAATCGTAGAATGCTGAAGCGGCATGAGCCAAATGATGCTCTACTTGTATTAACTTACAATTTTTATTAAATTCGCCGGCACTAGCTGCGGAAAAAATTAAATTTAGAATATCTTTTTTTTTATTTTTATTCTTAATTTTTTCTATTAAAAATTTTATCTCAGTTTTGTGTGATAGAATATATTTAATTTTACCAAAAAAATTAGAAAAAAAATTAGCATTTACAGCAACGTAATCTATGTCTTTTAGACTAATATTTTCAGTTTTTAAACATTCTTGTATTGATAGGATTGGCAAACCCGACCAATGCTTAATTCTGTTGATTCTCTCCTCTTCTAAAGCAACTCTAATTTTTCCGTTAATTAATAAGCATGCTGAAGAATCTGGATGAAAAGAATTTATTCCCAGAATAACCATTTATTTTTCCAACTCTTTTATACTAATGATATTTTGACTTAGAGAGTTATTATTCTTTTTAATTTCTGCAAAGAAATTCCAAGCAAAAACTATTAAACAATCAATTTTTTCTTTGGCGGCTGCATTTTTATCAATAATCTGTATTTGGGTTCCAGGAATATATTTGAGGTGCTTTAAAGGATTATCGTCAATAATTTTTTTTATATAATTAAATATTTTATAAAAATGAAGAACCGTCGAAGCTTTCGCAGGAGCTCCATACCCATAAATATTATTATTATTTTTGGCTATTTGGTAAAATTTCTTTGTAATGTTATTTTTAAGATTCAATATATCTTTAGAGAAGTTTTCAAAGACTTTAAAATTATTAATACCAAAATCTTTCTCTTCTTGAAAAATTTCTGAAACACTTTTATCTATTTTAAAATCACCACTTTTACAGGCATAAATTCTTAAAGAACCCCCATGAGTATCAATTTTTTTTGCTTTAAAAATTTTTAAATTATATTTCTCAAAAAAATAATTAAGAGAAGTTAATGACCAGTAATTAACATGTTCGTGATAAATATTATCAAAAGTTAAATCTTTAATTGTATTAATTAAGTACTGCACCTCTATAATTATGACACCCTTATCATTTAAAAGACTAACTGCCGTCTCTGTCATGTCGTCAATCTCGTCGGAGTGAGCAAAAACGTTGCTAAATAATATAAGATCAGCTTTATGATTTATCTTTCTTAAAATTTTTTTATTAAAAAAATCATTTATAGTATTGATGCCTTTGTCTTGGGACAATTTAGCAAGATTGCTTGCAGGCTCTACACCTACAACATTTGCAAAACCCTTCTTAATAAAAGGGCTTAATGCAATGCCATCATTGCTGCCAACATCAATGATAAATGATGATTTTGGATTTAATTGAAATTCATTAATATATTCCTCTGAAGCTCTTTCAAAATGATCTTTAAAACTCTGAGATACTGACGATAGATACAAATAGTTAGAAAATAATTTTTTAGGATCGACACAATAAGATAGTTGGCAATTAGAACAATTAGGACAATAATTTAATTCCAAAGGAAATTTTTCAAAAACGTCATTCTGTTGGGATAGTAAGTTGTTTGCTAAAGGTAAATATCCGAAAGATATAACTCTTTTTAATTTCTTTTCTCCGCAACATCTACATATAAACTTATATCCGGATACCAGATCATCTTTTTGCTTATCATCTATTAAAGCATGTGAAATAGTATGTGTTGTACCATAATTTTTATGCTCTCTTTCTCCTCTTACTAAATTTAAAAAAATTGTATCTTCAGTAAAAACCATAGCGTGAGCTACATTTGGTTTTGTAACAACAAGATCACCTGCGTTGACCACATGTGTCTGAACAATTGCATTAGGATCTAATAAATCTTTATAAATACTAATGAATTGACCTTTTATAACAAGGCACTTTTGCTCCTGGATAGGATGAAAATGATTAGCTCTAATTGTATTTTTTTTTGATTCAATATAGCCAATCAAATTTATTGGCTCTGGTAATTCGTAATTACTTATTTTGCCTCTAGCATCAACAAATTCTTTTTCTCCTTGCTCAATGTATTCTAAATTTAGATTTTTATTTTGCACAGACCATTTTTTTATCATCTCAGTTATGGACTCTTCTAATGAATACAAAAATTTAAAACCGGTATTTAATAATTTTTTATTAGAAAGAGTGTATCCTAAATTTGGCACATCTTTATCTGTTTCAATTATTTTCAAAGATGGATTTATTTTTTTACAAATCAAAGCTACATCTTTAACAGTAGTAGAATCTTTCGATAAATGAAAAATCTCATTTTTAATATTGGACTCTTCCATAAACTTCATGCATCTGACAACATCAATTAAAGAAACTAAGCTTTTTAGTTGCGATCCTTTCATGTGCAATTCTATTGCTCCATTTTGAGATGCAATTTTTGAAAAAAAATTTGGCATTATGCTCAGTCTGGTAGAATCTTGTGAATACCCATAAACTGAAGCCAGTCTTAATATTATGTAATTTTTGACTTTATTAACAATGTCTATTTCATTTTGAACTTTACTTTTAGCATATGCCAAAACTGGAAAGGTAGGATCGTTTTCCGTTAGATCTTTCTTTATTTCTTTTAATCCTTCGAAAACAACATGCGTTGATGGAAAAATTAGTTTACATTTTTCGCTGATAGATTTGATTATATTATTTGTACCAACAATGGCAACTTCTTCAATTTTTTTATCTCTTTCTAAGTTAATATCATTTTTGACGTAAGCAACATCAGTGATGCCAGCTAAATGATGGACTACATCAGCGTCCTTTACAAAATAATTTACAAATTTTTCATCTATTATTGGTCCTTGATAAAAATCAATATTCCAATTTCTTAACTCACTAACTCTTTCTGATAAAAATCTATTATCAATAACAACAATCTTATTTTTCCAACTAATGCCAGAATATAGTCTGCATAACTCGGTACCTAGATAGCCAAGTCCTCCAGTTATAACTATTTTTTTCATAAAAACTAATTATCTAAAAT
>JACCDP010778726.1_pt1 | contig 10234 bp, 16 predicted proteins | sample 7445841 | NCBI WGS metagenome assembly JACCDP01 (sample SAMN15323441, study PRJNA562643) | freshwater metagenome | isolation source: river surface water | place: USA:Blue River Watershed | collected 2017-08-17
CAAGTGACAGTGGAGAAATAAATATTAAATTATTTGATATTAACGTCATAAGTGAATGCTAAAGGTCCATTTCCTTGCAATTTACATTGTGCAAACTGATTTTCCATTAATATTTTTAATTAATTTACTTGGAAGACATTTTCCCCTTTACCTTAGTTCTAAAATTATCGGTGCATCAACGTAAATCGATACTTGGTTTGTTTTTGTTAACAGAATATTATAGCACAGAACAGAACGAAAACAAATTTTAGTTGGGTTACTTCAACAATATGCCGTACTCTTTCTTATTAGATGATTTGTTAAAGAATTAGCAAGCAATAAAACAGTCTGAATTTTTCTAGAAACAAGTTACTTGAACAATCGCTAATTTGTCGCCAAATCTGGGATCATTAATTACAAGTAATTCAAAATCAAATATGATCTGGATCTTTTCTGACAAAGCTTAACTATGTAAATAGTAACGTTGATTAATAATAGTTAAATAATAAGCAATGGTTGTGTTCATTATCGATGTTCTTGTATGCGCCTTAGAAACGTCGAATTGTAATGTTAATTTAACACTCACCAATAGAGCTTCTGGCGAATCCGACACTCGAATAACCAAGCAACAGGATAACTGCAAATGGCAGCCTACCAAAAACGTTCCGGAAACATTCCATATTGGAAAACCAACAGTTTTTTTCCCTCAAAATCCAAACTTAGGCATAGCTTCTAACACTTGTGACGTAAGCGATTGGCTGAGATAATCTCGTCTTTTTCCGCGAGCCGTAATGGACTAATGGTAGCCTATCGATCGTACACTTTGTTGTAGGCTATAATTTGTGACTTTTGATTAGAAGTTAAGATGCTTTCTTCTTTAAGTTTTTTTTAACGAATCTTCACGCCTGGGCATCTGTAACACCAGAACCAAAGCCGGAACTTTACTGAGGCTTCTTCCTTGCTGCGCAATCTGCCACCCACGCCCCATCTTTCGTCACACAGCCATCCGTTTGGCATACGCATGCGTATTGTTCCACAAGTTAACTTAAATCGACGAATCACAATTACTAAGCATCGGTAACATTTATTTGTCAAAACTAACGCGAAATCGTGAAAAATTATTTCATGATTTTTTGAAATAAAATAAAAAATTCATGAACTCCCTTTTTTGAAAGTGTATTCAACTTCAGCGTATAGAACTGTCACCGTAAAGTAATAAGTCCGTAACAATCTTTGCAGTATAGCCACTGTTTCAGAACATGCCTTAAATCTAAAGGAATATTCATCAACTGCTCACTATTACATTAGGTGTCAAACTAAACAAGTGAAATCCAATAAACGTTGGACTATAGATGATTTTTGGGGGAGGGGAGGAGGCTAAGGAGAACGATGATTAGCTAGCTGATATTCTGGTTCTAACCAACTGTTCAACCAGCAGTCTGAATATATCCCGATCCCAATCCCGTAACAGACATAAGAAAACGCCGTATTCACTCCCGAAAACGACGTCTTACTTGAACGATGCAAGTTCCTCAAATTCAAGCCAACCAATAAGACGCGATTTAAGGCAACGTGGTCCACGCAGAAAAAACCTATTTCTCCTGAAAAGTACTCTTCATATTTAAATAAAGAGAACTATTATATAATTTTACGAGCAAAGCAGCATCTCTGCTAACCCACAGGCAAATTAACATGAAACAAAAAAATATCTGCTTCCACGGTACCCAGGAAAAGGTTAGATTATGATAACGACTTCCATCAGCTTGAGAATATAACTTTTATAGTGACGGGTCAGAGAAAAGGCTGCAGGTCATTCGTGTGGAACGGTGAAGACCCCATCTACCGAAGCAATACTACATACATCTAGCATTTATCAAAGTAATGGACATGAATGAGGGATACGATTTTGGACAGGGTTGAAAAAGGCCCACTTTCAGGATTCTTCGCGAACCCTAACTCGTCAAGATTGAAGCGAACAAATGTTTAACGCCTCGGTCCCCAGAGTGGTGCACCACCAGATGGAGCGTTAGTTCCCGATTCCCCAAATGATGGGAACTCTTCATTACTAGCTGTGTTAGGAGCTATAACTGCCGTTCGCTGTTGCCCTTGAGACTGTTGTGGCTGCTGCTCCCAAGGAGCACCAGCTACAATGAAACCAGTCTGCCCCGGATTGCGCTGATTGAAATGTCCTTCTGGTTTAGAAGATCTCAGATACTGCTGTGATGAATCGTTGTCATCGATATCTTGCATCTAGAAAAGAGTAAAATGTCAACTTTTTTTTTTTAATACAATTCAAAACATTCTAAATGTATCAACCAACTTACGTATTCCTCGACAAGGTTCAATAGGTAATCTGAACACTCTTGAACTTTTCCTTCGGGACCGATAATAGTGACAACATCTGGGTTACCTCCTTCAATTGGGAAGCGAATCTCGACCTTGTATTGATCCATAACCTGACGGATGTTACGGCCACGACGACCGATTAAACGCGAATGTACGCGCTGATCAATTGGTAGATCCTGTTTAATAAGATCGTCTAGATCTTGAACCATTTTCAGAATAGCTTCTTTGGCAAGATTCGCGTTATCTTCATAGCCTAGGATATTAAATTGAGAAATTATAAGATTATTCATGATTTTGTAAATTTTCCCATATATTATGTCGCCATTCCGGATTCCATTACCTTTAATAGTTATAAGCTGTGGGTTGGAATCTTCAGGTTTAGGCATTGTAATATTGACCTGGAAATCATCTCTTAATTTGGAAATGACTGCTCCCTTTTTCCCGATGATTTTCGAGTGATACTCGGGGGGTACTTCCACCTGAAAAACAAGTATCAAAACAGCCAAATTAAATATATTAAATGGCAATCATTTTTTGATTACATATTAAGTAGCAAAACAAACATACGTGGACAGCAAAACTCCTCAAAACTCGGTCTTCTCGTTCTTTTTCCAGTTCAACCACGCGATTCAAAAGAGCCTGGCGAGCAGCTTCTACTTTTGCAACAGGGCCAGAGATTTGGATGGTGTCACTTTGTTGTTCAGCAGAAGGTACTAAATAAACAAATTTTTGTTGTTATCTACGAAGGCTGCCAATCAAAAGTTATCATTATTTATACTCTTGATATTGACGTCAAAAGTGGTCATCATCTCACGGACATCTTTTCCTTTTTGACCGATGATATAGCGATGCAAATCGTAAGAAACAGCAACTTCAGCCGTGACTGGTACCAAAGCAATCAAAGCGTCTTTCGCTGCTTGACACCTATCCTGACGACCTAAATAATACACACACACACACACACATTAAAGATATATTTATCTGGTTCACATAAGGGAAATTAGCGTATTTTTGCGAATTACCTGTAATGCGAATAATATCGCACGGCTTGGGACTGTCATCAAGTACTGATTCCCCGTCCAGTTGTTGCCCATTGACATGATCAACTTCTGTATCAACGGTGCTTTTCTCTGGAAACTTGATCTTGACATCAAATTCTGTTGTTATTTGTTGAACACGCATTCCTTTAGATCCCATTATTGTGCGATGGAATTTCTGAGGAATCGTACAATCGATTGTCACTTGCTGTTCAAGATCATTAACAATCTCTTCAATGCGCTGTTTGGCAGCTTCAACACATTCTTTGGCACCTGAATTAACACGATTTATTACAATAATTGTTTTTGTTTAATTAATAAAACTTGATATTACCTTTGAGAACAACACGATCTGAATCAACACCAGACCGAGGAAATGAAACAGTTACCCCACCGTATTGATCAGAAATCTCATGCAGCAGCTCACCACGCCGGGCAACGAAGTGCCGGTGATACTTGGGATCAACGTGCATATCCAATTCTACTACGCTATCCTACAAAAGCAAAGTAATGATTATACCACTGTTTACTGTATAATCTACTTCACACAGCTTTGTTAACAAATCGATATTTCCACTTACAAGTTCCTTGATTCGATTTTCTAATTCTTCGCGGGCCTTTTTCACGGCATCTTCCCGACCAACGATTGTAATGATATCACGCTCTTTCGTATTGTTAGCTTCCGAATCTGAAGGGAAAACTATGCGAGCCCCAGTCAACTCGCGAATTTTCCGGATATTAGAACCATTTCTCCCGATCAAAAATCTAATATACAACACCAATAAAGATTGAGGTTTGCACTATGAGGGAGGGTAAGGGTAAATACCTGTGATGTTCAGCTTTGGAGCGAATCGTTTCTGTGTATCCAGTCAAATTTTTCTCATTGCTCATTTCTAATAAAGTTTTCTTCGCCTTTTCCACTTCTTCTTTAGGACCACGAATTAAAACTTTATTCGAACCACTTTCAGAAGGTGGAAACTTGATTTGAACACCTCCACAGTCTTCCATAATGGACTGTATTAATTTCCCACCAGCACCAATGAAAGACTGGTGGTATTTAGCAGGAATTTCAACGTCTTCGGAGATTATACTCACCTAGTTAATTTACACATGTCAGAAAAAAAACGATTAATTTCAGCACAAACACGGAACTGTAAAGACATACCAATTCGCTTTGAATTTTCAAAATCCGGTCTCGGGCTTTCTCAACATCCTCACTACGTCCTGTAATAACTATCATGTCGGACTCTGAACCCTCAGGAGGTAAATCAATCCGAGTACTTGTTTCTTCGCGAATTTTGCGAATATTTGCACCTCCTTTGCCTATAACATTCTTGTGGAACTCCTTATAGATAGGTACCTACGTAATAAACACACGGGGTAACAACGATAAAACCTTACCAAGAACAACTTTTCATCAGTAATACCTTTACTGAATAGGAAGACTCTAGTAATTCTTTATATAATTTCTGCAAATATTTATAAGTAGCATCAACATCTTGTTTAGGTCCTCGAATTTTCACCACGTCGCTCTTTTCAGAAGAATCAGGAAATGTGACTTGCACCTTAAAAATGATAATATGTTAGATTATCTCAGGTGCATATATTATCTTACTTCTACCTGATGAAACATATCGCGAATTTCGCGAATTTTCTCGCCTTTTGCGCCAATGATATTCTTGTGAAACCGATGTTCAATCAAAATATCCTTTTCTCTTTCATTTTCCATTTTGGTGACCAACTCCAAAAGTTCTGCTTTGGCTTGTTCAACACCAAACGGAGTACCCTCGATGCGAATAGTAGATGATCGCTCATCTGGGATATTAATTGTCACTCCTGTTTCATCTTTTAAACGATTGACGTTCGATCCTCCCTTTCCTAAAGTAATATAATTAGATTAAAGTAAACCGTCACATCAGTAACCAAAATTTTGAATAATCCTACCAATGATATGTTTATGGTACTTAGGATCGATAACAATATCGGCGAAAGTGAGCTTGCTGAGCAAATCTTCAACGTTAGCGAGTAACGCAACACGAACCCTTTCCACTTCTTCAACAGGTCCTTCTACAATAATTTTATCCGCCTTATCCTCCATCTCCACATGTACCTAGAGTAACATAAAATGTATTTTCTCAAACGCAAAAAAATTAAGAATGATGATAATAAAATACCTTTGGGTAGTCTTGAGTAATAGCTCGAATACCAGCTCCCTTTTTGCCAATAATATGTCGATGAATCCAAGAAGGAGCCAAAATTTCAGCAGTGCAAACTGAGTTAGCCTTTTCATAAACTTTAGTTAAAGCAATACCAAGCTTCTCTTGGGGACCCTACATCAACACATAAAAAATTAATACCACAAAGTTTTTCAACTAAGTCGTTAAGGAAAGGAAAATTTAAAAAAAAAAAAAAAAAAAAAAAAAAAAAAAGAGTTTCGGGGGATTATTTATAGGCGAAAAATGGGTTAGAGACTTTGCACTAACGTCACTACTGTACTTTGCTTCTAGTCTCCACGGCGAGTTTCCAACGAAAGAGATCATTCTTATTTGATGGCCCTGCATTTCCCCCTTTCTTTGGTGAATAGAGTCCCTGTATGCAAAGTTCGGATCGAAAGTATAGAAAATATGTAGTATTCGGTTTCCACCGTCGATGGTGGTGGCATTTATCCATTATGTATTACAGTCGACGATCGAGCGCTCAGTCAAGTCTGAGACTGTTCTGTATACGTCTATCGTACAGAACTATATAAATATATACCTGGGCTCCTGTTTTTCCTGCGTATCTACCTCATCTATCTTCTTTTTTTTTTCTTTCATGCGGATGCGCTCGACACGCCACTCCGGCGTCGACTAGCTGATGCTCGAGCAGAGCTAGCGCGAGAGCATCTCATTTATAAACGACAACGGAGCTCCGAGTGCACAGAGTTCTTGCTCCCTCTGTCCTCCTCCTGCTCCGTTCGATCTCGTGCTCCGTGCGTGACACGCGCGTTGACACAACTCTCTCCTTGCCTCAATCTATCTGTGCTCTTTCTCTCGGCTGCTGCTGCTCGGCTGCTCTTCCTACTCGTCCGGCCTCTTTCTGCCCGTCACGATCTTCACAACGAGAAACTTTTTTTCCATTCCTCGTTGAAGGAACGAGAGCTCTGTGGGGGCCCACGAGGGGCCAGGGCCACTTTGACTTCGTTACTGATTCAGCGTGTGCGCTCTCTCTGTCCCAGTCGACCGGAGGGAAAGACTAGCGACTCTCTCACGAATCGGTTCATGAATAATCAGCTATCAAGAAAATGAGATTAGAGAGGTCAAAAATTATCCTTGGAGGGGAAATCACACACAAGACACTGCCGGCCATCGGACACGCGACATCGGCGCCCGTTTTCTTCGAACCCGAAGGCCGAGCCAAGTGATAACTCTCTGTTTCTAAGTCAGGGTGATGGGCAGAGAGAGAGACTGAACAACAGTAAATGGAGCATCCATCATAGTACGAGTAGAGAGAGAGAGAGAGAAAAAACCTGGGGCCTGTAATAACGATCGTCGTGATTTGCCTGAATGGGGAGAGGAGAAAGAGAGGGGGGTGACAAGTCCATCGATCATGAGCTAATGGATTGAGAGAAGGATGAAGGAGCAACTGCAAAAGGAGATGGGCCGTAGGCGACGTAACACGGCTGATTGGGTCGTCCGTTTCCATCAAGTCATACGCACACAAGAGTGGCCACCCCCTTACTACCACCGACCAAATACCCCGGACGCGAACAAGATTTTTTCTTTTTCTTTTTCAACAACAAAACACTACGACGCTCTATGGGAAGAAAAAATATCAAAAACGTATATGGAATCCAAGATGGCTCCGACCCTGTCAACTGGGTTCCCTTTCTTTCCTTTTAACCTTCCCCCCCCCGCATCCAAGATTAACGATGCGCATTGAAGGGCGAAGAGAAAAGAAAGATGTTGGGTCATCCAGTCATCGTTTTCATTGGAAAAATAACACACACATCATTTCTCCATTCATCTTTTCCCTCGAAAATGATATTAAATCGTAATGGACTTTTCTTATCTTTTGGGAGGATGTTATCTCCGCCAACTGGTGGACAAAGTAGCCCGCTAAATTCGGAACGAATCGGATAAATCGCTTTTATCCCCGAAATGACGACGACGGATTTATTTTTAAAAGGCTAAAAAGAATGCCCAGCTGTCTCTCTCTCTCTCTCCGACAGTGCGCCAATGTCAACGAGTCGAGAGGGTCGGACGCAAAACAAACAAAGAATCAGGAAGAAGAAGAAGAAGACGGAACTATGGGGTGGAAAAGCCACACACGTCGACGACGACGACACCGGCGCCGGAGGTTTCACGCTCACGCAGAGCCCATCCGCGTACGTATTTTAAATAGTGTTTGAAGAAAGGTGGTAGAGAGCTCGAGGAGGAACTCGAAAAGCGAAGAAAAAAAAAAAAAAGGAGTTTTGCATCTCACGACGGCAGTTGAGCCGTGACACGTCGTAAAGTTCTTTTTCTTCTTTTTCTCGGTTGGCGAGCACAACAAAAGACACGGAACGGGCAGGAACCGGGCAGAAGAAAAGAAATAAGAGGCCCAGCCAAAGAGGCATATAAATAAAACAGGGAAATTATCATAACGAGCCATCGGGACTGGACAAATAACAAACCCCCTCCACTTTCCCCCTTTTTTCTTCTCAAAATATATATACGAAGACGACGGGTTTCGTCGTCGTGACCAGGTTCTTTCTCTTTTTCTAAATTTATGTGATTGTTTTTCCTTTTTTTTTTTTTCTTCTTCTTTTGGTAAAGAATGTCGTCTCGATTTAGTCCTCCAAGAGAAGATTTCCCCTCCGTTCTAATCTTCCAGTTGGATCACGGTGGCGAGTGTTGATCAATCAGCGCCCTGCCGAAGAAAAAATCTCGCGGCAGCACAAACCGTTGGGAAGAATCCTCACGATCTGTAGTAGTAGTAGTAGTGGCGGGAGCAACAAGATCGCTAAGGCTCTTGTTCCTCCCTCGTCTTCCCCTTAATTGAAACACAGCGAGGAGCTGTGGGACCGTTGGCTGGGCTGGTACGTCGGTGGTAGCGCCGTAACAGTAGCCATCGCCTCAGATTGGAAAGAATCCATCACGAAACCAATCAGGGCAAACAACCGAAAAGAAAAAAAGAAAGAAAAAAAGAAACAACAAACAGAACCCAAACTCTGTATACGGCCCACCGCAGAAAAATAGCTTCTGGTCCGCGTCCTATAGCTCTCGACTTTTTTCTCTTCCCATAGGCCAAACGAAACAACGACGACGACAACGACGACGGCGACGACGCTCTAGTGGTCTCTCACTCTGCTTTCGAGGCGTACCATAGGGCAGCGTCATGTTCCGACCATCCGAGTGAATGATGTTCTTATTTCTCATTCTCTAGTCTCTGCTCCTGCTTCGTCTACTTCTCATTTCTCCTCCTCATTTGAACACAAACACAACCAAAATACAAGCCGGGGCAGATGGGGATGAGAGTCGATGATGATGGGCGTGGTGGGTAGGGAGGAGGGTAGAAGAGGCAGGAGCGTTGAAGAGGAGGCAGCAGCGCGCACACACACACACATATCCTCGCGTAACGAGATCCTCCAGGCTTTGGCTCTAGTGTTGTGTGCGTGTGTGTAAAGAGAGACTAATTGCGACCGGGGTACCAAAAAAAGAAAAAAAGGAAAATGAAGTCAGGAGAAAAGAAAAGAAAAAAAAAAGGAATCATAATAATCATGTGTGTTGTAGAAAAAGAAGAAGAAGAACCGTAATGAAAAATAAGCTACAATATGGTGGCGGTGGTTGGTTGGCACGACGACACAAGAGAAGCCGGCGCGTCTGGCCTCTTGTCCAGTTAAGATAGAAATCGGCGGCATATTAGCGCAGTAGTGTCCCTTGGGCGACTGTTTTCTTTTCTACTACGTTTATAACTGCTGCTGCTGCTGCTTCTTTGGCGTCGTCGCCAACGCGCTAAAATGATCATAAATTTTTCTATGTACGATTCGTTTTCTTCTATATACCTTTTTCGTATACATACAAGAAGAATGAGAGAAGGAAATGTTTTTCAAAAGAAAGAAAAAAGGACCCGTGGTCGTGTAGACCAAAACGATCGGCCGGGTTATAAATCACGTAGGGAAATATGCGGTTCATTTCAAGCGCTACAAGTCATTTGCCAACCAACAGGTGAATAATAAAATACAATGTGGACATCGTGTCGCCTTTTTCGTGGGAAACGTTCGTCAACGCCGATGTCGTCGATCGCACCAAACTGTTATTTTCTACATTTTTCTTTTTTCTTCTTCTTAAAAGAAATAGAAAAAAAAAGATAAGGCGACAGAGTCTTGACGTACCTCGGGTAACGTATCCGCACACGCACAAGAGGCGGAAGAGACACTCGAACACGCATGGCGTATCTCTCCAGTGGCAAAAAAAGCCTCGTTTCTTTCATTCTTTTGCACCAAGAGACGAGACGCTCTGCAGTGGCGGCCGACACGCCGAAATCTTATTCTATTTTATCAGGAGACATTCTGTTAGTCTCTTCAAGTTTTGTTGATCGCCCGGGTAAATATAGAACCATCACCAGGGGAAAGAAAGAGAGAGAGTGAAATAAAATAAACTTTTTTTTTTTTTTTATTTTTCCTGTGGTTATTATGCGACCGGAATCAATGGAACTTTGTTCCTTCACGGGACTGGAAACGAGGAAAGAAAAGATTGAACAAGAACGAGAGAAAGTCAAAGAAGTAATTCTCTTTTTTCTTTCTTTAAAGAAGGGTGGAAGGAGGTTTTTTTTTTTTTTGTTCAAAGGGAAGAACTTTCCCTTTGTTTAGTTTGCGATGCAACAACACGTTGAACAAAAAAAGGAAAAGG
>JACCDP010148998.1_pt1 | contig 10233 bp, 6 predicted proteins | sample 7445841 | NCBI WGS metagenome assembly JACCDP01 (sample SAMN15323441, study PRJNA562643) | freshwater metagenome | isolation source: river surface water | place: USA:Blue River Watershed | collected 2017-08-17
ACCGATTTTACAGAATTACATCAAGCTAGTTTTTTACAAAAAGCATCTAAAGAAGGCGTTAGAGCAAAATACATGATTCCTTCTTTTCCTAGCTTAACCTTCCCTAATCATTATGCGATTGCAACAGGTCAATATCCTTCGCACAACGGCTTAGTGGACAATACTTATTTTGATAAAGCAACTGGCGTTCAATATTCCATGTCAAATGTAAAATTGGTAACCAATCCTAAATACTATGGCGGTACTCCAATTTGGGTTTTAGCAGAAAAACAACAAATGGTGAGCGCTAGTTATTTCTGGGTTGGTTCAGAAGCACCTATCGAAGGTTATTTACCTTCTTACTATTATAACTACAATGAAAAAACCAATATTGCTACTAGAATTCAAGCAATAAAAGATTGGTTGACTTTACCTGAAGAGAAAAGACCTCACTTAATTACTGTGTATTTCCCAGAAGTAGATCATGATGCGCATAGTTTTGGCACTAAAGATAATAGAGTAACTAAGGCAGTTCAATTTGTAGATAGTGCAATTAATGCCATTCAAGAGAGTTTAGCCAGTTTACATTTACCTATTAACTATATTGTAGTTTCTGATCATGGAATGACTGATGTAGATAATGTAAATACCATGGGACTTCCCAAACAAATAGATACCGCTGCTTTTAGAGTGCCATGGGGAGATGCTTTGTTACACTTGTATGCAAAGGATTCAACAAAGATTAGCTCAACAGTAGAAGCATTAAAAAAAGATACTTCATTTAATACCTATACATTAAACGAGACACCTGCTTATTGGCATTATGCAAAAAAAGACGATCGTTTTGATAGATTAGGTGATATCATTATCACACCTAAATTACCCAAGGTATTTAATTTAGGTACCAGAAAAACTACACCTGGCAAACATGGATTTGATAACCATCATACAGACATGAGAGCTACATTTATTGCATGGGGACCAGCTTTCAAAAAAGGGATCACCATTGAAGGATTTGAAAATGTGAATGTTTACCCATTAGTAGCAAAAATTTTAGGCCTTCAAGTAGACGAAACAAAAATTGATGGAATATTTAAAGTTTTAGCACCAATTTTAAAAAATAAATAAATTAGTTTTTTATACATCTTACTGAAGCGCCGCCTGCTAATACAAAGCCAGTAGACTCGGTAAATAATGCATCACCAGATCTTAAATAACGAATATAGTTGGTTGAGCCATTGGAAGTGGAAGTCCAAAAATATCCTTGCAAACCTATATTAGAAGAAGATCCTGCATCACCCATATAACCACCTGGCAATCCAGTAAAACCTGAACTATTCGTAGCACCTGTATTGGGAGAAGCCCAATTTATCAATCCTGCTTCTTTTAATTTACCACCTGCATTGGTTCCAAGAAAACTATTCAAGGTATTAAAATCTGCTCTGGTTGGTATTCTAAAACCCACTGGACAAATATTTCTGGAATCATTTACTGCATAACCATTATATAATTTACCATAAGTGATATCGTACGCAATATCATAATTATAATAACACCATGATGGGAGAATAACTGATCTAGTAAAAGCTAGATTAGCTCTTTCAATATTGGTGCCATCTTGATATACTTCAAGATCTAAATTATATTTCATCCATACCTGTGTACCAATGGTAACAGTGGGCACATCATTACCTACCAAGAATCCTTGAGGAACTACTTGCCCATTGATTTTTTGAGATATCAATAATCCAATAAAAAAATAAATAAATGCTTTTTTCATTTAAAAATTCTTAACAATAGTGGCATAAAAATTTGTTCCATCATATACCAATGTTATAATATCCAATTTAGATGCAGTAGTAGTTAAAGTTGGTACTATTCCTCCAGCCCACTTCCATGTTCCCGGAAAACTAACTGTTCTAGAACCAGTTGCATCTTGTACAAATTTGATAAGGTATGTTCCAACAGCTGCATTGGTTAAAGTTAAAGTTGAAATATTGGCACTCAAATTAATAGTAAATATATTTCCTGTACTTAAATCAATACTTGTTGTGCTTGCGCCGATTGTAGCAGATGGCATAGTTAACTTATATCGCTTTGCAGTCATGTCACCTGTTGAGGTAATACTACTAAAACTTGGCGTACTAGAAATGGACACTGAATTAGCAGATCTACTTAGTGGTGCAGCAAAACTTAAAGGAGATTCAAAATCTGTACCTGCTAAAGCTGCAGAAACCAATCCAGAACCATTTGATTTTAATATTCCATTAGTAGCTCCTGCTCCGCCATAATTGGATTCAATAACTGTACCTCTCCAAACACCTGATGTAATAGTTCCAAGCGTTGAGATATTATTTGAGCCACTACTTGGTGCAGCACCAATTGAATTATAAGAAATGGTTACTGGGGCCGATCCATTAAAACTAGTGTTTGAGATGGTACCTGTTCCCAAATTATTAAAAGCAATCGCATTAGAAGTATTAGCTGAAATGGTAATATCAGCTGTTCCATTAAAATCAACTCCATTAATTGTTCTTGTATTTAGCAAACTTGATGCAGTTGCTGCATTACCAGTAGTGTTTTGGTTCAATGTGGGTATATCAGCTGCGACTAAACTTCTAAAACTTGGACTACCAGAATTACCATTAGGAGAAGCATAAACCATATTTGCAGATTGGCTACTAAAACTATTGAGTTTGTTGTTAAAAGTATTCCAATCTGTGGATGATAAATAACCATTTGAATTAGAAGAGGATTGTATAATACTTATTTTACTTGTACCAGTGTTGTAGGAAATGGGGTTTTCGCCAGATATGAAACTATTCAATGCTGATTTTGCTCTATCATTAGTAAAATACAAATTAGTCCCTTCGTTAATATCGGTACTAGTAAGTACAATTGAACTTGTAGTATAACCATTTACAGAAGAAACAGCTGCGGGCATTAATAATTCTAGCCAATTACTTAAGACAGTTGGATCATTTGCACTTAAAACATAGTTTTTACTATTATCCGTTCTAATTGCAATACTTCCAACAACAGCAGAAGACAAAGCAAGCATCTGTGATGCGGAACTCACAACATAACCACTTGAAAAAGAAATAGCAGGTATTTGAGAAGTGGGGATTTTTCCTGATGCATTTAATGTAGCTACTCCATTTGCTGCCGCTTTTTCACTAGAGTTAATTTTATTGTTAAATCGACTCCAATCTGCGGCATTGATATAACCTGAATTTGTGGCATTAGCTTCTTGAATAGATATCAAGTTAGAATTGTTGCTCAAAGGACTTGTAAAACTTAATGGAACCTGATAATCTATTTGATTAGATGCAGCACTGACCAATCCTGTTCCATCCGCCTTTAACAAACCACTAATTGAGCCAGCACCACCAACAGATTCACTAATAACAGAACCATTCCAAATACCACTTGTAATGGTACCTAAAGTAGTAATATCAGAAGAACCCGATTTGGGACTAGCTCCTATTGTATTATAAGAAATGGTTTTAACAGTGGAGCCATCAAAATAATCGGTACCATTGGCCCCATTTCCACTAGTACTGAAATTGAGTTTATTAGTGGTACTTGATTTGATGAGAATATCCGAACTTCCATCAAATGCAACAGAATTAATAAGCCTTGTATTTTGAAGCTTTGATGCAGATGCTGAATTACCTGTTGTATTAGAAGCATTATTTGGAATATCACTTGAAACCAAGGACCTAAATTGAACTCCCCCTGCTACACCACTCACAGGACCAGCAAGTATAGTATTGGCATTCACATTGCCGGACAAGCCGCTAATAGTATAATTAGGTATATTCAAATTCTGGTCACTTAATATTGCAGAACCAGAGGTTCCAGAAGTGGTTATACTTTTTATACCTGTTGTGTATGCTGTGACAAAATGATCATAATCAATTTTACTAATTAATCCTGCAGTAACATTATTTACACTTGCGTTAGGAATATTTAACTGATGTTCCCCACCATTAGAAACCCAGTTTGGAGCAGCACCAGCGTTTCCAGGTATGGAAAATATTTGTACCTGATCTTTCAAGCCATTTAAACTATATATCTGAGTATGATTAGTAAGTTTATCTAATCCAACTTTAGAAGCACTTATACCATAGGTAATCTTACTATTAGTGATCGATGAATCAAGAATACCAATAGAATAAAGACTGTCTACATAGTCTTTAGCAGCTTTAACTGAGGGATACATCCTATCTGAATAATTGGTTGAATCTCTTATATTGATTGATTTATTGGATAATAACTCTTTTGTATCCAACCTATTTGACAAAGAACTTGTATCACTTGCATTTAATTTTAAATCAATTCGTTTAATGATGGAGGAAGTATCGAAACTTAAATTTTTAATTTGAAATGGTGTAACATAGATTTTAATACTGTCATCGTAGTTCAATTTATTTGAAAACTGAGCATCTACTTTTAATTTATTAAAATTAGTATCTCTTTTCTGATAATTAGATAACATTAATGCTGTATCTGAAATATTCAATTTTTGATTAAAAGCCTCTTTAAAACCAACTGTATTCAAACTAAATAAAGCATAAGGAACCACCCCAAATGCACTATTTCCCATAGAAATAAGATGCTGCGTATAATCCCAGGTTGGCAAAGGTGCTTCTGGTTCAATGGCTATTTGAATACTTAATTGATGATTCCCAGTAGACCAGTCAATCAGGGAAAGACTCTTTTTAGATCCACTGATCCATCTCCCTTTACCAATCTGAATAGCGAATAAGCCCGACTCATCCGTTTTGGATTGATGAACCTCGTTGTACAATATATTTAAAGGTTGTTCTTTGGTTACTACTGATATATCAATATATATAGTCCTTTGATTTACTATAGTGCCTGAATAATCTTTAGCAATACCTTGAAAAGGGATGCCTAAATCTTGGACCTGCGAAGAACCCCAAATGGGGAGTAAATATATTAGAATATATAAGAGTGTAGCTTTGATATAAGATATTATTTTCATTTAAGTAAAAAAATGAAAATTCTCTACCAAAAGAATGAGGCATAAACCTCAAAATTGAGATTATAACACTAACGATATTTACCGACCAAATGAAAAAATATATTTTAACATTAAGTTTGACCTATCTCTTAGTATTGCCTCTAATTGTATTAGGGCAAAAAGAAAATTCGAAAGATATCAATAATCTTCGAAAATTAGGAGTGAACATAGATTCAAATCTACATTTAAGCTATTCGCAATCTAATAGAATTATTGCAATATGGGATAGTGTTTATGAGATAGGCAGAAAACAACAAATCAATAATGTACTGTCTGATAAAGCCTGGGAACAAATATTGTTACAGGAAATTAATTGGGCTTCATCAAAGCAACAAGTCACTTTAAATGCAAGATTACAATTCTACTTAGCACAGGTGTACCATTCTCAAAAATTGTTTTCAAAATCTATCCCTATACAAGAAAAATTAATAGCATCAAAGCAGTATTTAACCGCTAACCAGTTTCAAAAAACTTTAACCAGATTAGAAAAAGCCTATGTGCAAACCAATAACCTTTATAAAGCACTTGCTATAAGAAAGCAAAGGTTAAAAATGGGCTTTATTGAATCATCTTATGAATTGTACATAGATTTTGAATTATACGATTTAGCCTTACAAGAATATTTAGCTTTTGAAAAAATTACTCCAAAGACAATAATGGTTGACCAGTACAAACATTACAGGGTATTAGGCAATCTATATCTAGAACTCGGGAAAATGGATAGTGCAAGAAAATACTATAGCATTGGTTTGAATCTGAGTAATCAACAACTACAAAATTCGAATGAGAATACGCCTAAAAATATTCATCAAGGAGGAAGAGCAAGCTTTATGGGATTGCTTGGAAGATGTTTTTTAGCAGAGGGAGATTACCCTTCAGCTATAAAATACCTGTCAATAGATATTAAACAAAGTGAAGATGATAAACTGAATAAGATATTCAAGATGATTCATTTAACCAATGCTTATATCGCTAACAGGGATGCATTGAATGCCAAAAAATATGTTCGTCAAATAGATCAACTCATAAAAGACAAGGAAGACAAGAGAATGACTATTCGAGCAAGCGAAATGAAATCCAATTATTTTACATTAACAAGACAGTTGGATTCAGCATTGTTTTATACCAAACAATACAACACACTCAAAGAAGCTCAAAACGAAATAATTCGAAAAAATCAGGCCATACTTCTACTAAGCAACTTAGAAGCAGAAGATCGCAGAAAAGATCTTGTTATTATAAATACAAAATTAGAAAAAGAAAGAGCAGATAAAAAAGCGCAACAAATTCTGTTATGGGCCAGTGTCGTAGTCATTATAATGGCAATGATTAGTTTAATCATTTTAATACTGAGTAATCTTCAAAAGTCAAGAAGCAAGGTGTTAATCGAAAAGAAAAACAATGAAAACGAAGTGCTATTAAAAGAGTTGCATCACAGGGTCAAGAATAATCTTCAGGTAATATATAGCTTGATCAACTTACAAAAGAGAAGAATTGATAGTCCAGAACTACACCAATCCCTATCCATGGTTCAAAATAGAATTAAAACCATGTCATTGGTTCATCAAAACCTACACGAAAACGAAAATTTCAAGGAAGTGAACCTCGAAACCTATGTTAAAACAATTGCTGATTATTTGAAATTACTTTACCTCAATGAAGATAAAGAAATCAGTATTCAGCTCTCAGTTGAAGAATCTATTGAACTTATAATGGATAGAGCCATTACTATTGGACTATTGATTAATGAAATTATGTCTAATAGTATGAAATATGCTTTTAAAGGAAGAAAGAAAGGCAATATATCCATTGATGTTCAAAAAATACATAACGGTTTCCAAATGAAAATAAGTGATGATGGTATTGGATTTTTTATGGATCAAGTGAATTCAAAAAGCCTTGGCATGTACCTAATTGAAAATCTAGTGAAACAAATTCAAGGAAAATATGAATTAGAACAAAATGAAGGCACTACTTATATCATCTATTTTAATGCATAAATAATCAACAATGAAGTATAGAAAAATTCTTATCCTAGAAGATGAACTCATTGTGGGCTTAGATCTACAAGAAATTCTTATCCATGAAGGATATAAAATCAATCTAGTTCATTCCTACGACGAGGGAATGCTTGAATTAACCACTTATCACCCACAACTCATTTTGTGTGATATTAATTTAAATGGAAAATCTAATGGAATAGATTTTGCCAAAGAAGCCAGCAAACTATTCCCTTTTACTGAAATTATTTTTATTACTAGTTATACAAGTGTTAAGTATACAGAAGAAGCCGATCAAGTAAGCCCTCTTGACTATATTGTCAAACCCTGGAATGAAGAACAAATAAAAGTAGCATTGAGAAGAGCTTTTAACTATATAGACTCTAAGAAAGAAAATATGAATCTTATGGGTGAATTAAGTCCAGCAGAATACAGAATACTGAGCTTGATTGCCGAGCAAAAAACCAGTAAGGAAATTGGAGAAGAGTTATTTATATCTGAAAAAACTGTCAGAAACCATCGCTATAATATTAGTAAAAAACTTAACCTAGAAAACACCAATAACAATTTATTAAAATGGGCGATTGCCAATTTTAGTAAATAATTAGATCATCCAATTTTATACATGAAAAAGATATTTATAGTTACCCTTTGTTGCTTTTCATTATACGCTTGTACTAAAGAAGTTGGAAGTATTAGTTATACTCAATCATTGCTTTCGAATAAAACCTGGTTTTTAGATTATACCATTAAAGAGAATACAACAAAATCTTTCATCGGCAAGAGTACTTATTTTATTCAATTTTCCAATACAGGAAAAACGATTGATTCAGATGGCATCACAGGAAATTATACCATTCAAGAAAGTAATAAAAATTTAAGCATATTTATTGAGGGTACAACTCAAAATGGAAGCTCCGCAAAGTATAATTATTTAATTGAACAAATTGGATCTGATCAACTCATTGTGAGTTTTCAGATAGACGGAATTAAAACCAAAAAAATATTTAGCACCACACATTAAATGAAACACACTTGTTTATTTATACTTTTCATTATCAACCAAGCCAAGTTGACCAATGCGCAGTCCCTATCCTATCAAATCAATAGTATAGGCAGCAACGCAAATATGACTATTGGAAGCTTATCTTTTCAGGTAGATCATATGGCTAAGTGTTATACGCTGGCTAATGGTCTTTCCATTTACAAGCCACAGACCTCTATTAGAGTAATAGACAATGGATGTAAAGTACCCATTCAATTTGGTCAATATGGATTAAGAATTTATCCTCAACCCATCGGAGATCATCCTCGCATTCAATTAACCAGACCCTCTATTCCCAATGACGCATTTTCCATAAAATGGTATTCAATAGAAGGCAGATTGGTTCTTGAAGAAACACAAAATGGTTTGACATTATTATCAGGGCATATAATCAATACCAGTAAACTAATGGCCGGGGCTTATATTGTTCAGGTTGTTTCTGAAAACTCTTTGGACATCATTCAAGTTATCAAACAAGATTAAAATTTGTGAAAGCACTATATCTATTTGTAGGATTGATTTGTTGTAGCCACTTACCCATTTTAGCTCAAAATGTACCTATTGGCATTCCTTTTCAAGGAATTGCTAAAGATTTTAATGGCAATCCTGTAAATGAAAGAAAAGTTTATATCCAAACTAATTTGATTGTAGGCAGCATCAATGGCAAAACTATTTTTACAGAAGAACACGAAACACAAACAGATGCTATTGGAGTATTCTCCATTATGATTGGGCAAGGAAGAAGAACACAAGGATTCTTCAAAGTACTTTCAGAAATTAATTGGGAAGAAGGACCATACTTTTTAGGTATTCAAGTAGCTATTACACCAAGCGCACCATTAGAATCTTGGAAATACGAGAATAACTGGATCAATATGGGCACCACTAGTTTAGGCATTGTCCCCTATGCTTTTTATGCCTTACAGACAAATGGCATCAATTCGAAATTAAATGCCTCAGATACCGCACAAATGTTAAAGAATTATGTTAAAGTCCAGGTCATTAAATTATTAGACAGTGCTATATCTTCTAAGCTTTCCGCAAAAGATACTATTTCAATGCTAGCCCCTTATTTGAAATCCAATAGCATAACTACTCAAAAAGAAGTTATCAAAACTACTGATACAATCCAATCAATCATATCCAGCCTTGAATATGACAGTTTGAAAAACAAACCCATTTTGTTTAGTGGGGAATATGATAGCTTAAGAAATAAGCCTACTTTATTTACAGGAGAATATGATAGTTTAAAGAATAAACCAATCTTATTTAGTGGATCGTATAATGATTTAACTGGGAAACCATTATTATTTAATGGAAATTTTAATAGTTTAATAAACAAACCTATTTTGTTCAGTGGGGAATACGATAGTCTTAAAAACAAGCCTTTATTGTTTAATAGAGAATATGATAGCTTGAAGAATAAACCCATTTTGTTTAGCGGTGAATATGATAGCTTAAAAAACAAACCAGCCTTATTTAGTGGTATTTATAATGATTTAACTGGAAAACCTTTATTGTTTGACGGAGATTACAACACATTAATTAATAAGCCAACATTATTCGATGGTGATTATAATGCATTAAGCAATAAACCTGTACTTACTTTAAATGGAGATATTACTAATAATGGGAATATTACTAGCTTAATTAATTCTGGGGTAGCTTCAGGTACTTATGGTAGTGGTTTAGCCATACCTATAATTAGTGTGGATGAAAAAGGAAGAATCACCTCTGCAAGTACTAGCACCATTAGTCCATATAGTTTCCCCAATAAAACCAGTGCACAAAAAAATGCAATGACTAGTATCAGTACTGGAACGGTTATTTGGTGTACTGATTGTGGCACTCGTGGTCAGATGCAAGTGTATAATGGATATGAATGGACCGATCTTACAGGTGCTGCTGCTTTAACCAATAGTATTAGTTTTGGATCTATTAGTAGTTTAAATATTAGTTCATCCACTGCTTCTATAACCACCACTATTAATACAGACGGGGGCAATACTATTACCTCCAGAGGTATTGTTTGGAATACCAGCATCAATCCAACTATTGCATTAAGTACTAATACGAGTTCGGGTACAGGAACAGGAACTTTCTCTGAATCTATTACTGGCTTATCCGCTAGTACAGTTTATTATGTAAGAACTTATGCC
>JACCDP010867200.1_pt1 | contig 10233 bp, 10 predicted proteins | sample 7445841 | NCBI WGS metagenome assembly JACCDP01 (sample SAMN15323441, study PRJNA562643) | freshwater metagenome | isolation source: river surface water | place: USA:Blue River Watershed | collected 2017-08-17
CCTTTTCAGTATATTTATATAAAAAGATTTTTATGAATATTAAATCAGCACTAGACAATTACCTTGGAAAATCGGTTAGATATTCTGAGGAGGACAACGGTGATGGAACAAAACAAGTTTGTGATTTAGACACAGGAGATTGTTATACCATAAGAGAAAGAGATGGTTTAATTGAAAGAGCCGGACACCAACTTACCGTTAATAGAAGGGTAAGAGTGGAAACATCAAGAGGTATAAAACAACTTTTAAATGGTTAACAAAATGAGTTTAGATAAAAAGATTTTAAGTGAGATTGAAAGATATCGCCAAATCAACAAATACATAGTAGAGCAGGCTGAATTACCACCATTACCCCCACCAACCGATGCTGAAACACCGGCACCTCCACCACCCCCTGCAGCAGCAGCTCCCGAAGGAGCCGCACCTACAACCCCAACAGCAGAAAAAATTGATGTTGAGAATGACCCTGACGTAGAAAAAATAGACGACGAGGGCAAATCAGAAGAGAAAGGGGGTGACGTTGAAGAAATGGATATAACTGAACTAGTTGATTCACAAAAAAATATTGAAGAAAAACAAGAAGAGTATTTCCAAAACCTATTTAGTCAACTTTCAAATTTGGAAAGCAAGTTGTCTGAAATGGATTCAGTTATGGATAGATTAAATACAATCGAAGCTAAAATTGAAAAATACAGACAAAAAACTCCTGAAGAAAAATTGGAATTGAGAAGTTTTGATTCTTATCCTTATAACCAAAAGTTAAGTGATTTTTTCACAGATAAGAAAGCAGAAATGGAAATGACAGGAAAAAAAGATTATGTTTTAACACCAAATGATGTTACCGATGCAAACATGTCGGACGTAAAAAAAACCTTTCAACCTGAAGAAGACGACGAATTAATTTAAATAAAAAAAAGGGACCTAAAGGTCCCTTTTCAATTTGACATATAGGGTAAACCCAATTATATTTAATAAACAATCTAAAATTTAAACAATGAGTAATGTATTAGACGCCGTATTGGCACAGTATGAAAAAAACCAACAAGGGGGCGGGGCCCAATCAAGAATGTCGCAAGACGAAAGAATGAAAAAGTATTTCGCTTTAATCCTCGGGGATAAAGAGAAATCAGGTCAAAGAAGAATCAGAATCCTCCCAACTGCGGACGGTTCATCTCCATTCAAAGAGGCATGGTATCATGAAATTCAAGTAGGTGGACAATGGCAAAAATTCTACGACCCAGGAAAGAACGACAACGAGCGTTCACCACTTAATGAAGTTTACGAAGAATTGATGAGTACTGGTAAGGAATCCGACAAGGAACTTGCCAAGCAGTACAAGTCAAGAAAGTTCTACATCGTAAAAGTTATCGACCGTGATAACGAGCAGGACGGACCAAAGTTTTGGCGTTTCAAACACAATTATAAGAACGAGGGTATCCTCGACAAAATCATTCCAATTTGGAGAAACAAGGGCGACGTTACAGACCCTGAAAAAGGTCGTGACCTTATCATCGAACTTGCTAAGTCAAAAACTCCGAAAGGAAAAGAATATACAACAGTTTCTGCAATTATGTACGATGACCCATCACCAGTACACGCAGAAAAAGACCAAGCTAACGAGTGGATTAACGACGAACTAGCATGGACAGATGTTTACAGCAAAAAACCTGTAGAGTATCTTGAGGCGATTGCTCGTGGTGAAACACCAAAGTGGGACTCTGAAAAAGGTGGATATGTTTATGGAGATTCAACTGAAGAAGAAACTACAGTTGGTGGAAAATCTAAGACATCCGTTGACCCACAAGCAGATGCAGAAGTAGATTCTGATTTACCATTCTAATATAAAGGTGGGGGAAACCCCACCACTTTTTTTTATTTTATGACGTTCGAAGAAGAAATAGAATTACAATTAAAAGACAATAAAATTTTAACTTTTGATGTTTTAAACATATTGAAAGATAAATTTTATTTTTCAGGAAGACCGAAACAAGTTGGTGAAACTGTTTTGTTTGGTATGTTAGAGCAAATTGATGAAGATGATATATCTGAACTTAATTTAATAACCTTACATGAAGATGAACTTGGAGTATTGTATGAGAAAAATGAAAAATATTATGGCGGGGTTAAACCAAACAAATTACCAATCCTAAAAAAAATTGAAGATGTCAATAAAGAAAAATGATTTCAGTAATTTAAAAAAGAAGTTTTCAACTTCTGCAAAATATAAACCACAAAGATTTTTGGATTTAGGTTCAGATTTCTTGGATGCAGTTGGATTACCTGGTCCTGCGATTGGTCACATTAATATGTTCTTGGGTCATTCTGACACAGGGAAAACTACTGCGGCAATTAAAGCTGCGGTTGATGCACAAAAGAAAGAAATTCTTCCTGTGTTCATTATCACAGAACAGAAATGGAGCTTCGACCACGCAAAACTTATGGGATTTCAATGTGAGGAGGTGGTTGATAAAGAGACAGGTGAAATGGATTGGGATGGATTTTTTCTGTTCAACAACAACTTCAGTTATATAGAACAAATAACAGATTATATTAATGAATTATTGGATGCACAAGAGAAAGGCGAACTCAATTATAGTTTGTGTTTCATATGGGATTCAGTTGGTTCTGTTCCGTGTAAAATGACGTATGAGGGTAAAGGTGGAAAACAACACAACGCGTCTGTATTATCGGACAAGATTGGTATGGGAATCAACCAAAGAATATCTGGTTCAAGAAAAGCAGATACCGAATATGAAAATACACTTATCATTATAAATCAACCTTGGGTTGAGCTACCTGATAATCCTTTTGGTCAACCAAAAATCAAAGCAAAGGGTGGTGAATCCGTTTGGTTGAACTCTTCATTGGTGTTTCTTTTTGGAAATCAAAAAGGTGCGGGAACTACAAAAATAACAGCAACAAAAGACAAACGTTCCGTTAAATTTGCGGTAAGAAGTAAAGTATCTGTTATGAAAAACCACATCAATGGATTGGGATATGATGATGGAAAAATTATCGTTACACCTCATGGGTTTTTAGCTGGCAAAGATTCCGCAGAAGAAAAAGCTTCCATCGAATCTTATAAGAAGGAACATGCTGATTATTGGAAAGATATTATCGGCGCTGAAGGTGATTTCACTTTGACAGAAGAAAAAGAAGATTGAGTAACCCTTTAAAGAAGGTAAGTGACAAAAACATTACTTGTCGACGGAGACAATTTATTTAAAATAGGATTTCACGGTGTCAGGGACCTCTTCTCTGACGGTTCTCACATTGGTGGAGTGTATCACTTCATTAATACACTTAGACGATTTTTGGAGGAGCATAATCACGATAAAGTGGTTGTGTTTTGGGACGGGGATTCAAATTCATCAATTCGAAAATCCATTTATCCTCAATATAAGGGTAACCGTCGTCAAGACATGAATGAATACAAATACGATTCATACTTACAACAAAAGTCGAGAGTCAAAATGTATTTGGAAGAAATTTTTGTCAGACAAGTTGAAATGAATAACAACGAAGCTGATGATTTGATTGCCCATTATTGTTCCGTGGCCACGGATGAAAAAATTATAATATTTTCAGGAGACAAAGACCTAACCCAACTAATATCTGAAAACGTAACAATTTATTCTCCAGTACAAAAAACATATTTCAAAAATGGTGATAAGATAACAATTAACAAAGTTGATATCCCACACTATAATGTTTTGATGTGTAAGATTTTTACTGGTGATAAGTCAGATAACATCGATGGTATTGAAGGTTTAGGTGAAAAAACTTTGGTTAAACTTTTCCCACAAATGCTTGAGAAACCCTGCACTATTGACGAAATTCTCGATAATGCACGAAATATCCCACAAAAAAAACCAATTAAAAGTTTATCGAATCTTTTGACAGGACGCACTAAAAATGGTATATTTGGTGAAGAGTTCTATAAGATTAATACTAAAATTGTTGACCTTAAAAACCCCCTCTTAACAGAAGAAGGAAAACAACTTGTAGAACAAATTCATACAGACACCATTGACCCCACCGACAGAGGATACAAAAACTTAATGAGATTGATGATGGAAGACGGTCTCTTTAAGTATCTCCCCAAGAATGACGAAGCTTGGGTTAACTTCCTAAAACCTTTTTTAAAACTCACAAGAAAAGAAAAACGAAACACACAAAAAAATTAATTATGAAAGAGCAAGACAGTACGAAAATGGAGTTTCTTTTAACTCTTAACGACAACATTGTTGTTCAAAGATTCTTCAACGTCAAGGGGTACAATCCTATTGCAAAAAACTCAATTGAGTTTTACGAATTCATTAAATCTTTAAAGGATGAACTCGAGTATCATCTGAAGATGAAAACCGTTGTTTACATGTTAGATAACAAAGAATCAATCATTGTTGACCCAAAAATTATGGAGACATCACAAACTGACGGACCTGAAAATTTTTACATCTATGTAAAAGTTGGAGACACGACAATTTGTCAGAGAACTTTCGATGGAAAAAAGTTCCCACCAAAAGTTCGTTATACGGTTGATGTAAGACCATTTTTAAAAGAAGTTCTCCGTGAACTAACTGACATTTTTTCAACAAACAAATTATCTTACCAGTACTGTGAATTTGATTTAAGTAAGTAAGTATTTAGAATAAGAGGGGGTATATTTCATTTTTATGAATAAGAATTTTGATTATTTAGGGAACACGTTTCAGATACAATTAATTAACCAAATCATTGAGGATAAGGACTTTGCAAGTTCGATTTTAGATGTGCTTGAGGCGTCTTACTTTGATAACAAATATTTCAAAATCATTACTCAGATGATTAAGGAATATTATAAGAAGTATGAATCCGCACCAAACTTCGATACATTAGACCAAATCATAAAATCTGAAATATCACAAGAGTTAGTATGTAAAATCGTATTAGATACTCTCAAACAAATCAAGGAAGCTCCTTTTGAAGGAACACAGTTTGTCCAAGAAAAAGCATTAAAGTTCTGTAAACAACAAGAACTACAGAAAGCGATGGACAAAGCACAAAAAATCATAACTGAAGGTGATTTTGAATCCTATGATAAAGTTGAAGGTCTTGTTAGAGAAGCACTTCAGGTAGGTCAAATCGAAAAAAATGTTTCGGATATCTTTACAGGGTTAGATACTGTTTTGGATGAGGATTATCGTCACCCAATTCCAATTGGAATACCAGGTATTGACAATTTGTTAAAGGGAGGTTTGGCTAAAGGTGAAATCGGAGTTATTTTAGCACCAACTGGTGTGGGTAAAACCACAATCTTAACTAAGATTGCAAATACTGCTTTCAATATGGGTTACAATGTTCTTCAAATATTTTTCGAAGACAATCCAAAAATTGTACAAAGAAAACACTTTACCATTTGGACTGGTATTGCACCTGATGAACTAGCTAACCATAAGGAAGAGGTGTTATCCAAAATTGGCGAGATTCAAGAAACCATGAAAAACAAACTAGTATTGAAGAAGATGGCATCAGATACTGCTACCATGGGTCAAATCAAAAACCAAGTAAGAAAGATGATTGCTGACGGAACAAAAATTGATTTGATTCTGTTAGATTATATCGATTGTGTATTACCTGAATCATCTGCTAAAGACGAATGGAAGGCTGAGGGTTCGGTTATGAGAGCATTCGAAGCCATGTGTCACGAACTAAATATCGTTGGATGGACTGCCACCCAAGGTAATAGAAGTTCAATTTCATCTGAGGTTGTAACCACCGACCAAATGGGAGGTTCAATCAAGAAGGCTCAAGTCGGTCACGTAATCATCACAGTGGCCAAAACACTTCAACAAAAGGAAATGAATCTTGCAACAATCGCAATTACAAAATCTCGTCTTGGTAAAGACGGTGTTGTGTTCGAAAACTGCAAATTCAACAACGAACTCTTGGAGATTGATACTGAATCATCAGTGACTTTCTTAGGTTTTGAGGAACAACAAGAGGAAAGAAAAAGAGATAGAGTTAGAGAATTATTGGAAAAAAGAAAACAAAGGGAACAAACTCCAAATTCTTAATTTCTAAATATCTACTTTTTCAGAAAAAAACTTATTTTTTTTAAATTAAAATGTCGGTCGCTTTGGCTCCGACACCATATTTATCATAAAAATCAACGATTTTTTGATAAAAAAACTAATGTTAAAATTTTAAAAATGGACATTTCAAACAGAATTTTATCGGATATCACAGTGTATATGAAATACGCAAAGTATATTCCAGAACTTAAGAGAAGAGAGACGTGGCAAGAATTAGTCACAAGAAACATGGAGATGCATATCAAAAAGTTTCCACAGCTCGAAAAAGAGATTAGAGAGAATTACATGTATGTTTACAAAAAGCAAGTGTTACCCTCAATGAGGTCAATGCAATTTGCAGGCAAACCAATTGAAATTTCTCCAAACAGAATTTACAACTGTGCTTATGCACCTGTAGATGATTGGAGAGTTTTTTCTGAGATTATGTTTTTGTTACTTGGAGGTACAGGGGTAGGTTATTCTGTTCAAAAGCACCATACTGACGTATTACCTGAGATTAGAAAACCAAGTAAAGAAAGAGGTAGAAGATGGCTTGTTGCTGATTCAATTGAAGGATGGGCAGATGCTGTTAAAGTATTGGTTAAATCTTATTTCTTCGGTGGTTCACATATCATTTTTGATTTTAGTGACATCAGACCAAAAGGAGCACGTCTTGTAACTTCAGGTGGTAAAGCACCTGGACCTCAACCACTTAAGGAATGTTTGATTAAATTAGAAGGTATCTTAGATTCTAAAGAAGATGGCGATAAGTTAAGGCCTATAGAGGTACATGATATGGTATGTCACATTGCAGACGCGGTGTTGGCTGGCGGTATAAGAAGAGCAGCACTTATTTCATTATTTTCGGCAACTGATGAAGAAATGATTGGTTGTAAAAGCGGTTCTTGGTGGGAAACAAATCCACAAAGAGGTAGAGCTAACAACTCAGCTGTGCTAATGAGACACAAAATTACAAAGGACTATTTTATGGACCTTTGGAAAAGAATTGAGGCAAGCGGTGCTGGTGAACCTGGTATCTACTTATCAAACGATAAAGATTGGGGAACTAATCCTTGTTGTGAGATTGCACTTCGTCCTTTCCAATTCTGTAACCTAACTGAGGTAAACGTATCAAACGTAGTTTCACAGGAAGATTACGAAGACAGAGTTAAAGCGGCTTCGTTCATTGGAACACTTCAAGCGGGATACACTGACTTCCACTATCTCAGACCTATTTGGCAGAGAACAACAGAAAAAGATGCGTTGATTGGGATTTCAATGACGGGTATTGGTTCAGGTGCTGTTCTTGGACTTAATATGAAGTCAGCAGCTAAAGTTGTGAAAGAAGAAAATAAAAGAGTTGCTGAACTATTAGGTATCAATCCTGCGGCTAGAACAACAACAGTTAAACCGGCAGGAACAACGTCTTTGACTTTGGGAACTTCAAGTGGAATTCACGCTTGGCATAATGATTACTATATCAGAAGAGTAAGAGTTGGTAAAAATGAATCAATGTATTCTTACTTGGCAGTCAATCACCCTGAACTTATTGAAGATGAATATTTCAGACCACACGACACTGCAGTAATTGGTATTCCACAAAAAGCACCTGAAGGGTCAATCCTAAGAAATGAATCTCCAATTCAATTACTTGAACGAGTAAAGAAAGTTCAACAAGAGTGGATTAAACCAGGTCACAGAAGTGGTTCAAATGCTCACAACGTATCTGCAACAATCTCAATTCGTGAACACGAATGGCCTGCAGTTGGTGAGTGGATGTGGGAAAATAAGGAATATTATAATGGACTTTCAGTTCTTCCTTATGACGGAGGAACATATATTCAAGCACCTTTTGAAGATTGTACTAAAGAAAAGTACGAAGAGCTTATGAAGGCATTACATGATGTGGATTTGTCTAAGATTGTAGAATCTGATGACAACACTGATTTAAGTGGTGAAGTTGCTTGTGCAGGTGGTGCTTGTGAAGTAAAATTTGTATAATGGAAAAACCAACAAATAGTCAGGGGGAGAAGTCAAAACTTCTCCCTTCTGATTTTTACATGGAAAATGGAAGAAAAGTTATGACTGAAGAATATCATATTCGTAGGGGATATTGTTGTGGTTCGGCATGTAGACATTGTCCTTTCGAACCAAGAGCAACAAAAGGAGTCACGACTTTATTAAAAAAATAAGCGAAGTATATTTATCTGATATGGCAGATGGAACTACATACGGCATAAATTTTCCATTCAGAGATTCTTTAAAGGGTGATTATCTTGAATTAACTGAGTTACAATCTCAGGAGGTGAAGGCTAATTTAATTCATCTACTGTTAACAAGAAAAGGTTCAAGATATTATTTACCCGAATTTGGAACAAGAATATATGAATTTCTTTTCGAACCATTCGATGGATTAACTTTCGATGCTATTCAATCTGATATTAGAGATGCAATTGAACAGTTCATGCCTAACCTTTTGGTTAACGAATTGAGTATCACACCCGCCGACCCTCAAGAGGAAGTCGATATTGCAACAGGGCAAAACTTTGTTGGGACAAGTGAAGCATCAATTTACAGAGCACCTGGTAAAGGAACGTCTGAGTACACTGCAAAAATAAGAATTGACTATTCTCTTAATAATCAAACATTCACTCAAAGTGATTTTGTTATAATCAATATTTAATGTAGATGGCTAATCGTAAAATTTCATATACTTCACGCGACTTTCAGGCAATAAGAACTGATTTATTAAATTACGTAAGAACTTATTATCCTGAACTGATTCAGAATTTCAATGACGCTTCGTTATTTTCTGTATTTTTAGATTTAAATGCTGCGGTTACAGATAACTTACATTACCATATTGATAGGAGTATTCAGGAAACAGTTTTACAGTATGCCCAACAAAAGTCATCAATATACAACATAGCTAGAACCTATGGATTAAAATTACCTGGACAAAGACCATCAACATCACTTGTTGACTTTTCTATAACAGTACCGGCTTTTGGTGATAAGGAAGATGAAAGATATTTGGGGCAACTCGCAAGAGGTTCACAAGTTGTTGGGGCGGGTTTAGTTTTTGAAAATTTATATGATATTGACTTTGCATCTCCATATAACGCTCAAGGATTCCCAAATAGGTTGAAAATTCCAAATTTTAACGCGAACGGAGTACTTGTTAACTATACTATTACAAAAAGAGAAATAGTTGTTAATGGGATTACAAAAGTTTTCAAGAAAGTGGTGACACCAAGTGACGTAAGACCATTTTTTGAGCTTTTCTTACCTGAAAAAAATGTTTTGGGTATTACCAGCGTTTTGTTGAAAGATGGTACACAATATACAAACGTACCAACAAATGCCGAATTCATTGGACTTGCAAATAGGTGGTATGAAGTAGATGCCCTTGCTGAAGATAGAGTTTTTATTGAGGACCCCACAAAAGTTTCAGACCAACCGGGTATTAAAGTTGGAAGATATATTCAAACAAGTGATAGGTTTATTACGGAATACACCGCAGAAGGATTTAAAAAAATGACATTCGGTGGAGGTACCAACACAGCCCAGGACCAATTAGATGAGTTTACAACTTTAGGTCTAACAATGGACCTACAGAAATATTCTAACAACTTTTCTTTAGGTTCAACATTAAGACCTAACTCAACACTATTCATTCAATATAGAGTAGGTGGTGGGTTGAATACCAATTTAGGAACTAATGTTATCAATCAAGTTGGTACTGTAACATTTTTTGTTAATGGACCATCGGAAGCCACAAACTCATCAGTTGTAAATTCCTTAAGGTGTAACAATGTTACCGCTGCGATTGGTGGTGCTAACGTTCCGTCACTTGAGGAAATAAGAAATTATGTTTCATTCAATTTCTCAGCACAAAAAAGAGCAGTAACTGTCCAAGATTATGAATCAATAATAAGAAATATGCCAGGTCAGTTCGGAGCACCTGCAAAAGTTTCTATTACAGAAAATGATAATAAGATTCTTATACAAATTCTTTCTTATGATACATCAGGTAAATTGACAAGTATAGTATCTAATACTCTTAAACAGAATATTGCAAATTATTTGTCAAACTACAGAATGATGAATGATTATATTTCAATATTCACAGCCGAAGTAATTGATTTGAGTTTAGACATTCAAATAGTGTTAGATTCCG
>JACCDP010834768.1_pt1 | contig 10232 bp, 7 predicted proteins | sample 7445841 | NCBI WGS metagenome assembly JACCDP01 (sample SAMN15323441, study PRJNA562643) | freshwater metagenome | isolation source: river surface water | place: USA:Blue River Watershed | collected 2017-08-17
GAGGTCCGGAAAGAACCAACAAACGCTTTCATTATGTGAGCAAGGGTTTGCCTGCAGCCCGCCTCAGTACGGCCTTCGACTCTGTTACCTTATATGGGCAGGATCCCGATCATCGCCCGGATATTTATGGGAAAATTGGTAACTCCGGTGTTTCCGTGTGCTGCCTCGATGATGCAAAAAAACTATACAGTGGCTTTAACCTCGCCGACCCCAAAACATCGGTAAGCATGACTATTAACGGCCCGGCAGCCATAATAGCTGCCTTTTACATGAATGCGGCCATTGATCAGCAATGTGAGCTGTACATTCGTAAAAATAACCTGGTAGATGAGGTAAATAAAAAAATGGAGGCCATCTACAAAGAAAAGGGAGTGGCACGCCCCATCTACAACGAGAGCTTACCAGAAGGAAATGATGGGCTGGGATTATTATTGTTGGGGGTAACCGGAGATCAGGTATTGCCAAAAGAGGTATATGAAAAAATTAAAATGGCTACCCTTTCTCAGGTAAGAGGTACAGTGCAGGCAGACATATTAAAAGAAGATCAGGCACAAAACACCTGTATTTTTAGTACAGAATTTAGCTTGCGGGTTATGGGCGATGTACAGCAATACTTCATCGATAACAATGTCAGGAATTTTTATTCGGTTTCTATTTCAGGATACCATATTGCTGAAGCGGGTGCCAATCCTATATCACAATTGGCCTTTACGCTGGCTAACGGCTTTACCTTTGTGGAGTATTACCTGAGCCGGGGCATGCATATCGATAGTTTTGCTCCTAATTTGTCGTTTTTCTTTAGCAACGGAATAGACCCGGAATATTCGGTGATAGGAAGAGTTTCCCGTAAAATTTGGGCAAAAGCGATGAAGTTGAAATACGGAGGAAATGAACGATCGCAAATGCTGAAATACCACATTCAAACTTCCGGCAGATCCCTGCACGCACAGGAAATAGATTTTAATGATATACGTACCACGCTTCAGGCGCTGTATGCTATTTATGATAACTGTAATTCGTTGCACACGAATGCTTACGATGAAGCCATTACCACACCAACGGAAGAAAGCGTGCGCAGGGCAATGGCCATTCAGCTCATCATTAACAAAGAATTGGGGCAAGCTAAGAATGAGAATCCATTGCAGGGTTCGTTTATTATTGAAGAATTAACGGAGCTGGTGGAAGAGGCGGTGCTTGCGGAGTTTGACAGAATAAGTGAGCGTGGCGGAGTACTGGGGGCTATGGAAACCATGTATCAGCGTGGGAAAATTCAGGAAGAAAGTCTGTATTACGAAACATTGAAGCACGATGGTACCTACCCAATTATTGGGGTGAACACCTTTTTATCTTCCAAAGGTTCTCCCACCATTATCCCGGCAGAGGTAATCAGGAGTACGAAAGAAGAAAAGGAATTTCAGATTTCAACCGTTCAGAATTTATGGAATGCCAGTGGAGAAAAGGGTAAAGCTTGTTTGCAAACATTGCAAAGTACGGCTGTTCAGAACAAAAATATTTTTGCCGAACTCATGGAAACTGTGAAATACTGCTCCCTCGGACAGATCACTAAAAGTTTATTTGAGGTAGGAGGGCAGTACAGAAGAAATATGTAATCAAGCTAATTGCCGTTAAATTACCTGAACAGAGAAACAAAGCCTTTGTGTTGCCTGGTTTCTCCGTACCGGTCTTGTGTTTCAAACAAAACATAATACATGCCATCAGGAGCATTGTCTTCCTTGGTGCCGTCCCAACCTGTTTTGCTGCCTTCCCATTGAGTAATCACTTGCCCCCAGCGGTTATAAATTTTTACACTCTTAATTTCCACACAATCCCCTCGTATAAAAAAAACATCGTTTACCTGATCATTGTTGGGCGAAAATACATTAGGTGCATGAATGCGCACCTCACCGGTCTTTTTAATCTCAAACGAAACATTGGTTTTACAATTATACTGATCATTAATTTGTAAGGTATAAGTACCTTCATTTAATTCGCTTACCTGGCAATAGCTCGTAGCAGGCAGGTTGGTAAAATTTACTATAGCTGAAGGAGGAACAGTACCTTGCCAGGAGTAGGTGAATGGAGCACTACCATGGTTGACAATAAAACTAGCCAGACCTAAGTCTCCGGTTTCACAATTGGCGTTAATCAGCTTGGTTAATGTGGCCTCAGGGCCCTTTATAGCATCAATGATTCCTTCAAATTTTTTGCTGCAATTTTTTGAGTCGGTAATTTCGCAGGTATAAGTACCCGGACCTAATTGAAGCACCTGGCCCGTAGTGCCATTGGCAGGTGGAAGCCAATTATAAGTGTACCCCGGTGTTCCGCCCCCTGCCTGTATGCTTGCGCTACCGTTGCTGGTTCCGCAATTGGAAGCGGTGGTGTTGATAGTAGCAGTAATTTCCGGAAACACCATTACCTGTACTACGGCTGAAGCACTTTGGTTATTGGCATCTGTAACAGTCACAGTATAATTGCTGCTGGTACTGGCAGGAACCGTAAGAGAAGAATTGGTTGAATTTCCAGGGCTCCATAAATAGGTATAAGGCCCAGTGCCACCAACAGGTGTGGCGGTGAGGGTGGCGTTAGCGCCTGGGCATACGCTGGCAGTTGCTGCAGTAACAGAAAGTGCATTGTTGGCACAAACCTCACGTACGGAAACATCATCAATATAAACATAACAAAACCCGGGATTAGCGCTCTGGTAGTGGGTTTGCGCATCTGTATTAAAATTGCTAAAAAGCATCCACTGCTCATTGCCTGTAGCCACAAAGGTGTGGGAAATGGTTTGACAGGTAGGAGTAATAAAATTATTAGCGGTATTTTTAACCTGTGGGGTAAAAAAACTACCTAAAAAAGTATTGGCACTAGCTCCTGGCAAAGTATCATAGTTAATCCGGTGGTTAGAGAAATAAACACCAAGCCCATCGCTGTAGCCAAAAGGTAAACCAATAGTTCCGGTACCACTTTGTGCCCAGGTTTTAAATTCTACGCAATAGGTTTTCCCGGCTTGCAAAGCTTGCTGAAGATAACATTGTACGCTTTCCCTCGTGTTGGAGCCTGCAAGAGAATGGTAGGTGAAAAAACCAAGGGTGGAGGCAGCTGATCCGCAGGTATTGGTAGTTCCATTATTGCAATTTACCCCACGGTAATCGGGTGTTGAACCATTATAAGGGCCTGTTGAGGTGGTAACACCAATCCAGCCAATGGCTTTGGAACAGTTCAGGTGCATTTCATTATTACCACAACCTAAGGAATTGGAACAATTTTCTAGCCCCGAATTTGGAACAAGATTAGGTCCGCAGTAACTAAGTCCGCATTGCCCTAAGCATAAACGCTGAGAGAGTATAAGGATAAGGAAAAGAAAATTTTTTTTCATACCGGATGCTGTTGTTGAAACTGAAAACAAAAAGGGAATCTCATGAACCAAGTGGTTCAAAAATAGCTTAGTTCAAATGCAAACAGAAAACAAAAGAACCAGTAAATCGGGAAACCAACATAATTTAATAGAATCAATTCTGTATGGCCAAGTATTTATAAGGAAATAACTTTTCCCGGTTGCTATATGGTTTGGGTGGGATTTTCAGGGAATAAATAAAAGAACAGATATGTCCCAAATAATTCTGCCCACTTATTATTGAAAGCTTAATGTAGCTTGCCTGTGTGACAACTTTAGATTACTTGTGTACCACCCGAAGTACCTGTAATCGTTAACATTACTGCTGTTCAATAACTGTGGGCAGAAATTTGTATTTCATCCCCGTAATTTTTGCAACCTATCCGAAACAAAAATTATCCTGAAATGCAAAGCAAAGTAAGATGACTTTGAACGTATAACAAAGTCATAAAGTTGTTAAGATCGGAGAAACATAATGCCTAAAAATGACATTGTTTTTTTCCAGAAGGATGCAAAACAAGTGCTTAGCGTATAACTAAAATGAATATTATTGGTAGCAAACGAATGGTTTCGTGCGGTGAAAAATCATTTTTTGATATGAAGTAAAAGGAAAAACAACGGATAACAACCACAAAGGTTAAAGTTTTTACACAGGCAGACTTTAAATATTATCGCTTTTACAAGCCTTCCAGATCCTGAAGGCTGTTCATGACTTTTTCTTTTAATTCTTCCTTAAATAATTGTATTTTTTCCAGTAAAGCAGGATTGCTGCAGGCAATTATTTGTGCGGCCAATATACCCCCGTTTTGCGCAGCATTAACGGCAACCGTGGCAACAGGCACACCATTGGGCATTTGTACAATGGAAAGTAAAGAGTCCCAGCCATCAATGCTATTACTGCTTTTAATAGGAACACCAATTACCGGCAAAGGGGTGAGGGAAGCCACCATGCCGGGAAGGTGAGCAGCACCACCGGCCCCGGCTATAATTACCTTTAAGCCTCTGGAACTTGCTTGCCGGGCATACTCTACCATTCTTTCCGGAGTGCGGTGAGCAGAAACCACGGTTATTTCGTAAGGAACCTGAAATTTTTTCAATATCTCTGCTGCGGCTTTCATAATCGGGAGATCAGAAGCGCTACCCATGATAATACCCACTAATGCCTGCATAATTAAAATATTTTAGTTTGTTTATTTTCTATGTTGCCTGTTACTTTAAGAAGTTTTTTTACTTCAATGGCTTTTTTCCGGGCAGCTTTCATGTCTGCATCAACAATTGTTACATGCCCCATTTTACGGAAGGGTTTGGTTTTTAGTTTGCCATAAAGGTGTACATTAACCCCGCTCATGGCCAGCACTTTTTCCAGGCCATGATAATTAGCCTGTCCTTCATGCCCTTTTTCTCCCAATACATTTACCATAATACTGGGTATAACAATAGCGGTATCGCCTAAGGGTAAATTAAGGATAGCTCTCAGGTGCTGATCAAATTGTGAGGTTTTGTTCCCCTCAATAGTTTGATGTCCGCTGTTATGAGGGCGTGGAGCTACTTCGTTTACCAATACTTTTCCGTCTTTGGTCAGAAAAAGTTCCACAGCCAGTAATCCCACAATTTCCATTTTTTCAGCCACTAAGCGGGCAACCCGGTAGGCCTCTTTTTCTACTTTGGCACTTATTTCGGCGGGTGAAAATAAATATTCAACCAGGTTGGCCTCTGCATTAAACTCACATTCTACAACCGGAAAGCATTTAATTTCCCCTGACGCATTGCGAGACACTATAACAGAGATTTCCTTTTCAAAATCTACCAGCATTTCCAATACACTGGGAGCATCAAAAGCTTTTTCTAACTGTTGGGGGTCATTTAGTCTTACAACCCCTTTGCCATCATAACCGCCTTTTCTTAGTTTCTGAAAAAAGGGGAAATAAGCAGCATATTTGGCAATTTGTTCTTTGTTTTCCACCAAAAAGAAATCAGGACTGGGAATACCGTGACGCTGATAAAACATTTTCTGATTGCCTTTGTCTTGAATTAATTCTATGAGTTGTGGCTGTGGATAGACCGTTTTACCCTCTTTTTCCAGCTTTTTCAGGGCATTGGTATTTACATGCTCAATTTCAATCGTAATAATATCACAGTGTTGTCCGAAAGCATATACAGTGTCAAAATCAGTCAGATCACCTTTGGTAAAGTCAGCAGCTATGAGTTTACAGGGAGCAGCAGCGTCTGGATCAAGAACACGAATGTGTAGGTTATAGTTTAAGGCATTTTGAATAAACATACGGCCCAATTGTCCGCCACCTAAAATACCTAAACGCAGGCGGGAAGGTTGAAAATTATTCATGGGCAAATTTACATTTTTTTGTTTGATTCTAAATTTGAACTAAAACTGTAAATGACTTTAATATTTCTTTGCAATTGATGGGTAAATACTTACATTTGTTAGCGCCTGAAAGAATTTGTTAAAGCTTAAATGCCTGCCCATAACAACCAATTCAGGTTTCGAATTATAAATACAGAATAAAACTTCAATCATATGCTTAACATTGTTTTATTTGGGCCTCCGGGCGCAGGAAAAGGTACCCAGGCGCAAAAATTAATTGAAAAATATGGCTTAATACACCTTTCTACCGGAGATGTGCTTCGAACTGAAATTGAACAGGGAACAGCGCTTGGCTTGCAAGCCAGGGCTATTATGGATAGAGGAGAATTGGTTAGTGATGAAATTGTTATTGGCATTATTGAATCCAGAATCAGTGAAAATCCTTTAGCTAAAGGATTTATTTTTGACGGATTTCCACGTACTATTGCCCAGGCAGAAGCCCTGGATGAATTGCTTCAGAAAAAAAATGCGACAATTACCATGATGCTGGCCTTAGAAGTAGGTAATCAGGAGCTTATCCACCGCCTGCTGGTTCGCGGAAGGGATTCTGGACGTGCAGATGACCAGAACGAAGAAGTGATTAGTAACCGTATTAATGAATACAATTCTAAAACAGCTCCCCTGAAACAATATTATTCCCGTCAGGGGAAATTCCATTCGGTATATGGTATTGGTAGCATTGATCAGATTTTTGATTTATTATGTGCCACCATTGACAATAAAACCAGAACTCCGGAAACTGTTAAACGAAACGATGGTACAGTTACCGTTGCAGACATTAGTTTTGACGACAACCACACAGCGAACAAGCAAAATGAGGCCGATATAACCGATATTACGGAAGAGCAACCAGCCCCTGCTCCTAAAAAAACAGCTAAAGCCAGTAGCAATAAAGCAAAGAAAAAGGCTAAAGCCCCTAAAGCAGCAGAAAAGAAAGTAACTTCGGCAGCTTCAGAAAAAACAGGCAGTACTAAAAAAGCCGCTAAAAAAAGTAAGCCTGTAAAAAAAGCGGCTAAGAAAGCCAAACCAGCCCCTGCTAAAAAGAAAGTAGCTAAAAAAGCCGCAAAAAAAGAAGTTAAAAGGGCGGTTGTGAAAAAAGCAGTCAAAAAAGCCAAACCAGCTCCGGTAAAGAAAAAGGCAGGTAAGAAAGTGGCTAAAAAATCTGCCGCTAAGTCCGTAAAAAAATCAAGTGCAAAAAAGTCAGTAGCAAAAAAAGCTGTAAAAAAACTGGCTAAAAAGGTGGTAAAGAAATCGGCCAAGAAAGTAGTAAAGAAAGCAGTTAAAAAAGTTGTTAAAAAGGCCTTACCAAAAAAGAAAGCTTCAGCAAAAAAGAAAAAACGTTAAGATTACTCACTATAGTTAAACGCAGGGTCTGAGTGCCTTGCGTTTTCATTTAAACAGGTTATTCAACCGAAAACAGAGAGCTTGTTTCAAGCTTAAATGGGGTCATTTCCTTAACTAATAATTTAGCAGTACCTTTGCCAAAGTTTTTAAAAAGGCTCATGGATTCAAATTTTGTTGATTATGTAAAGATATGTTGCCGTAGTGGAAAGGGCGGTGCTGGCTCTGTGCATTTACACAGGGATAAGAACACGGCTTTTGGTGGGCCTGATGGCGGAGACGGTGGCAGAGGCGGGCATGTTATAATAAGAGGGAATAAACAAATGTGGACATTGTTGCACCTGAAATTCCGTAAGCATGTGATTGCAGAAGCCGGAGGCAACGGTACAGGAGCCAAATGTACCGGAAAGCAGGGAAAAGATGAAATTCTGGAAGTCCCTTTAGGTACTATTGCCAGGGATTTTGAAACCGGAGAAGTAGCATGTGAAATCACGGAAGATGGGCAGGAATATATTCTGGTACCTGGTGGCCGGGGCGGAATGGGAAATCACCACTTTAAAAGTGCAACCCTTCAAACTCCCCGATTTGCACAGCCGGGAGAGCCTGGCAGGGATGAATGGAAGGTGCTGGAACTGAAAGTACTTGCTGATGTAGGACTGGTAGGTTTTCCTAATGCCGGTAAATCAACGCTGTTGTCGGTTGTTTCGGCAGCCAAACCACAAATTGCCAACTACCCCTTTACCACCCTGGTGCCTAACCTGGGAATTGTGGAATACCGGGATTACCAATCATTTGTGATGGCCGATATTCCGGGAATTATTGAAGGGGCGCATGAAGGACGAGGTTTGGGATTAAGGTTTCTGAGGCATATAGAAAGGAATTCCACCCTCTTATTTTTGGTGAGTGCAGATGCCAGTGATATTGCAGAGGAATATAAAATACTATTGAATGAATTAAAACAATATAACCCGGAATTACTGGATAAGAAAAGGGTTCTGGGTATTTCTAAAGCCGACCTGGTAGATGATGAACTGGAAACAGAACTGGCTAAAGAATTAAACAAAAAATTAAAAGGTAAAAATAAATTACCCTATATCTTCTTTTCTTCTCAAACAGGCAAGGGAGTACAAGCCCTTAAAGATTTACTGTGGAAGCAAATGAATGAAAATTAAGCCTGCACAGCTATTCCTGGGTTCCGGTATTACAAACCTGATGCCTTTTCACTTCTTCAGGAAGCTGTGAATAATTGAACTTGTTAAGCGCTATGAGTTATTGATTGGAAAAAAGCAATTATAAGAATGCCTGGCTTAATGAATAGTCGATATTTTAAGCCATTCCTCGAGTTTTTAATAAAATAAAGGCTAATAGTTTGTATACTAAAGTTAGAATGGGTAAATTAGCTTCATCAATAAAACCATCCCCATTCATTTATTGATTGTTCTAAATCACAAACAAAATTTAAAAAATTATCAGCAATTTCTAAATCCTTATAGGTATTTAGGCAATCTCTTATAACTTTAAAATCAAAGACATCCACTATGAAAAAAAATTACTTTATCACAGCTATTGGAGCCTTGTGCTTTTCACTTAATGCTATGGCACAAGTGAATAATCAGGAAGTTTTCTTTAACGCAGATCCTCATCCGGATATCATTCCGGCTGCACCTTATGTAAACCAGCAAACACCATCAAAAGTAAATTCAACAACTTCCGTTTGGCTTTCATATTATAACTCGGTAAAAAAGTCAAATAATATCACTCCTGTTATTGGTTATTCTTTTTTGTTTCCTGATTCCTTAGTTAGAATAAAGGATTTTGGTGGAAACATTGGGCGTCCTCCGGTACACATGATTGGTAATCTGTTTGATATTAAATCTTCCTATTACCAAAATCAGATCCAAACCAATAGCTTCAGTACTTTTACGGTAGATTCTATTTCAGTAGAATATTTGTATAAGCGAAAAACAGCATCCAGCGTAAAAGACACCCTTTACGTATATATGTTTGTGAATTCCTTATCTAACTTAGGGCTTGGTAGCTTTCCCAATCAAATGGCTAATTATGGTGCAGATACTGTTTTTTTCCGCACGGCTAAATATACCTTTGGAACTAATTCACCTAATGCTACAAATCTGATTATTAATAAAATACCTCTTGGTGATGCCGATACCTCTAAAGCCAATGCTGTAAAACATAAGGACATAAAAATTAACTTAAATGTAGCAGCTAATGGCCTGGTGTTTTGCGCCCTATCTTTTAAACCCGGATTTACCTACAATACCAATGACACCATTTCTAAAAACAAGAACATCTTCGCCTTTGTGAGTTATGAAGAACGAGGACTCAATACATATCCTTCTTATAAAGAAACGCACAAATGGAATTTTTTAAATGCAGACTGGAGCCAGTCTTACATTGTGCCTTCTTCCGTTAGGTATAACAATAATCCCAATGGCTGGAATGGAAACTTTATTCCAACTTATGGATTTAACAAGGCTTATGGATTAGAGAACCACGGTATATGGTACAAAATAACCTCTACTAATGTTGGGGTGAAAGAACTTTCAGAAAATGGATATTCTCTTGGTCAAAACACACCAAACCCGTTTACCGGCCAAACCACCATTGTGTATGAGTTGGCCAAAGATGCAAAAGGTGTAAAACTGGAAGTGTATGATGTAACCGGAAGAACTGTTTATGCTGCAGCCCAACCGAACACCGCAGGAAGTCATTCAACCATTTTGAGTAACCTTAAATCCGGCATGTATTTTTATTCACTTCAGGTAGATGGAAACATAATTACCAAGAAAATGCTGGCGGAATAATATGTAATCTGTTATTTCTGAACCTGCTGGTATAACCGGCAGGTTTTTTTTGTAGATTTTCTACCCCAAAAACCTTTCCTTCCGGTAATAACAAGGTTTTTACAAAACCTAATAATCCTATTGCTTTGAATAATAAGGGCTGGAATTGCATGAATTTATGTTCCTATATTCGTGTCAACTATGTTGTGCCCTATACTTCCAATGAAAGGCAAAAAGATTCAGTTTTGCCGGTTAATTGATTTCCCAACAAATCGTTTTGGAGGTAGGGTTCTGGCACCAGGAAAAACGC
>JACCDP011105261.1_pt1 | contig 10232 bp, 6 predicted proteins | sample 7445841 | NCBI WGS metagenome assembly JACCDP01 (sample SAMN15323441, study PRJNA562643) | freshwater metagenome | isolation source: river surface water | place: USA:Blue River Watershed | collected 2017-08-17
AAGCTCAACAAGACGCAGCTGCATCTGACGAAGATAAGAAAAAAGGAGATGAAGCTGTTAAAAAAGCTAAAGATGTTGTAAAAAGAGCAGATTTGATGCTTCAAGCAGCTAAACATCAGGTACAATCTACTTAAATATAATTACTAAAAATTAGGTTAATCATCTATATATTGTTATAAAGTTATGAGTGACGAAATTATAATTACACGAAGCACTCCGTCGAAAGAGTCTACACCACAAACAAGTTATCCAACTGAACGCATTGATTTGCCTACCAAAGGTTATTTTTATTCTGAAAACGATCCTTTGAATCTTGGATATGTCGATATGAAGATGATGACCGCAAAAGAAGAAGATATTCTTACCAGTCAAAATCTTATCAAAAAAGGAGTAGTTTTAGATAAACTTCTCGAAAGCTTAATAGTTACGCCTAATGTAAATATTGAAAATTTATTGTTATGTGATAAAAATGCTTTGTTTGTAGCCGCACGACGATTAGCGTATGGCGATAGTTACGGTCCATTACAAATAAGATGTCAAAAGTGTTATGAAGAATCCAAACAAGTAGTTAATCTCGGAGAACTACATGAAAAACCATATGAATTTGAAAAACTGAATAAAGGTCACAATAATTTTGAATTTCAACTACCATATTCAAAGAAGGTAGTTACCTTTAAGTTATTAAACTCAAAAGATGAAGTCGATATCGATGGTGAGTTAAAAGCAACAGCGAAGTTTGTAAAATCTGGAGGTAGTACTGAAATTACCACTCGTTTGAAGAAAATGATAACTTCAATAGATGGCAAAACGGATAGGGCGACTATAAATAAATTTGTTGACTCGGAACTGTTATCAAAAGATAGCATGGCACTAAGATCCCGTGCTAGAGAACTTTCACCTGAATTAGACATGACCTTTAACTTTACATGTCCAAGTTGTAGTCATGAAGAAAGGATGGATGTACCGATGACGGTACAGTTTTTTTGGCCTGAGTCCTGAGTATCGTTTACAACTACACGAACAAATATTTCAACTTAGTTATTTCTCAAACGGGGCTATAAATGTAACTATAGCCTATTCATTGCCGGTATATCTGCGTAATTATTACTATAATTTGCTTGTTAAGTTAAAAGAACAAGAAAACAAGTCATATGAACGTTCATCTACTCCGCCTAAAAAAGGCAAGGTAGATAAACCGTTTTAAAATATAATAAATCTATATTTATATTATATAATTTATGGCAGATAGATTAACAACTTCAGAGTTAGATTCAATGAAAAAATCATTGGATCTTATGACAGATTTGTCAAAAAACTTGCGTAGTGAATTTGTAAAAATTCGCACTACCACGAATCTTTTAAGTAACGATTTTACACAAATAATTAACGATGCAAAAAATACTAATAATATTGCTCAAAAATATTTAGTTGCGCAAAAAGCGTCACAAGTATTGACTGAGAAAATAAACGAACTTAAATCTAAAAGTGGATATCTTGACGGTGTTAGTTTGCAATTTAAAAAAGATGAACTTGAATTACAAAAAAGAATAACTACTGCACAGATAAGTAGATTATTAAGATCTAATGCTTTAGACGCAGCTGCAAAAAAAGAAGCAATAGACGCTTTAAAATTAAAGATGATATTGTCTGATACAGAATTAGATTTTCTGGATAAAAAAGCAGGAAAAAATAACGGAGTAGTAGATTCATTAAATCAACAATTAATTCAAACGGAAGGGATATTATCAAATATTCGTTTCACAGAAAGTGGGATGATCAATACTAACAGTGCACTAAAAACTGTTACGAGTTCGTTTGGATTTTTACTCGGCAGATCTGGGTTGATTGTAAAAGATCTCGGAAAATTGGGAGAATATATTCAAAACGGAGTTACACCCGCTACATTGGTTGCTGACATAATTAAAATTGGTTATGAAAATTTTAAAGCTTTTGATAAAGCTGCGGTTTCTGTAAGATCAAATTTAGGAGTTTTGCCTGGACAAGCGACCCGGTTAGAATCTTTAATAAAACAAGTTGGCATCGAATCGATGCATTTGGGTATTACATTTGAAGATGTAGGAAAATCTATTAATGCTATATCGGATCAATTTACATCATTAGTAGCACAAGATGTCGATTTATTAAAAACAACAAGTGCTTTAGCAAAACAATTTGGAATTGCTGAAGGAACAAGTGTCAAATTCTTAAAGACGTTGGGTGGTATATCTACAAATTCTGCTTCCTCACAACAATCGATGGTGGGATTTGCACAAAAAATGGCACAGGCTGCTGGTGTGCCACTTGGAAAAATAATGCAAGATGTTGCAGATGCAAGTGATGATGTTAGAATTTATGTGGGCAGTTCCGCTGTTTCCATGATTAAAGCTGCAACTGCAGCTAGAATGATGGGTATAGATTTAAATAAAGCAGCATCTACTGCAGAAAAACTTCTTCAATTTGAAAGCAGTATTGCTTCGGAATTAAAAGCAAGTGCTTTGTTAGGCCAAAATATTAATTTTAATTACGCTCGTCAATTATTCTTTAATAAAAATATAATTGATGGTAACAAAGAAATTCTCAAGATAGCTAAACAAGTTAATTTTAATCAACTTAATCCAATTCAACAAAAAGCATTTGCTGATGCTGCTGGTAAGAGTGTTGGAGAATTACAAGATATGTTGACTCAAGAAAAAAATATACAACTTGTAAAAAATGGTACAAACGAAAAGGCTAAAAAAGCTCTTGCTGACTATGAAAGAATGATGCAATTGAAAGACGAAGAAGCTAAAAACGAAGGAAAATTAGCGGAGAAAGAAATTTTAAGAAAGGCAAATCAAGAAAAATTATCACAGTTACAAAATCGATTTAATCAGTTGATGAGTGAATTGGCAGAGCCTGTTATGGAAGTGTCCGAATATATACTAGATATCGCTACCGTAGCAATGCCTTATGTTATAAACGGTATTAAAATGGGGATTGTGTTGTTTAAATCATTATCGGTAATCGTCGGATACATAGCTACTAAATTAGGCAACTGGATAACAATGACATCCGAGTTTATAGGACCGTTGAGTAAGACCCGCGGCCTACTATTAAACGTTGGAAAATTACTACTTCCAATCATTACTGCGTTTGGAAAATGGTTAAACCCTATTGGGTGGATTATAACCGCTTTCATGACGCTTAAAAACTTAATGCGAGATTTTAAAAAATACTGGGACGGTAGTGCAGATTGGCCATCAAAAATGTGGACTGGATTAAAATTATTATCAAAGGCTATAATTGAAGCATTTTTACCATTTGACAGTGTACGTGAAAAATTAGACGAATGGTTTTTTGGCAAATCACCATCAAAGGCCGGCAAATTAATAATGAAGGGATTTTCATCGATTGGTCCTGAATTACAAGATTCTTTAGTTAAACCAATTGATAAAGCTTATGGAGAAATCGAAAACATGTCTCCTCCTGAAATTAACGTAGATTCTGCCACGACAAATAAACTCGTAGAAACTTCCGATAATACTTTAATCTCAGCAATACAAACAAGCAATCAACAGTTGGTTGCAAAAATAGATCAATTTATGAACATGATGGCAAATGGCGGTATTGCTGTAAATCTTGACGGTCAACGAGTTAATGCTGCTTTGTCAAAAACAACGTATAGATCCGGTGGATTTGGTCAAGCAACATCTCTAGCTTAATACTATTTATAATAAATGGCAAATAGTCAAACATATGTAGATGGGTTCACACCTGAAGGTACACAAGTAACCACTTTATCCGGTATACAAGGATCTGGTTTGCGATTACCAGTGCCTTCTGCGCAATATATCAATATCAGATCGCCTGGTAAGATAGAAAGACTATTTAGTACCCCAGGCAATTCTAGCGTACTATATACAACAAATAAACCCCAAGATTTATATCTTAAAGGTCCTGTTGCAAACCAAATGTTTCAATACAGAAGCATCGAACAAGGTCAACGTAACAAACTAACAACTGTATTTGAAGCTTCACGTAGAGATGGCGATAGAGTAAGAAAATTTTTGGGAAGTTCTACAGGTACCAAGTTTATATTAAAACAACTTGTATTACAAGGATTTCAACCACACGATGAAACCAAAGTATATAATCCAGCGTCGCCAATTATTGCGGCTTTAAGACTTGCTTCATTTGGATTGGTTGATAGACCAACCAGACATTTAGATACTAGTAATATCGTAGGAGGACTTTTAGGAGCCAGTGGTTTGGGAAGTATTGCAAGAACTGTAGGAGGACTATTTGGTGGTGGCGGGCCGGCTGTACCAGCGCCGCCTCGTAGTAGTGTTGCGAGTTTGGCAAGCGGCGGTCTCGGACTATCTACATTTACATCATTATTAGGCGGAGGAGATCGATCTGATCAAGTTGTAACTCCATTAGCTAGACCGGACGTTAGAGATTTATTGAGAGGTCAGACCGCTACAAATGCTTATAATGCTTCCAGATACGGCAAATTAGTGGCAAAGGGTGGAGGTTCATTTTTTGGTAGGTTGTTAAGTGGAGTTGGTAACTTTTTACAAAACAATACCTTGATAGGTGGAGTAATTCCACCAAAACAACCTTGGAAATCAAGTTATCGTGCCGATGAACAAACTTACGATTTATATTTGAATGCCGGTGGTCTGTTTCAAGTAGATAATGTAACTCCAACCAAGAGTGGCGGCAGCGGAATAATGAGTCAGATTGTATCTGGACTAAAAAATGCTATAGGTCTTGGAACAACTAGTAAATTTACAGGCCTCGCTGCAAATCAAAGATTTTATCATGCTTCCATAAACCAACCTTCTTTTCAAAGAAAAGATTATTATATAAACAAAAACGGATTGGTTAATTATCCTGCCTCCGTTGGTATTCTACAGTTTGATGGTGGTGCCACAGGAGCAAATAATATAACCAGTGCCGAAATAAAAGGTTTCACAAAAGAAGGAACTGATCGTTATAACAATCCTGTATTATCTGGAGTTAATGGTAAACCAACTACACAAGTAAAATACACCGATGTTGTAAAAGCTGACAGAAACAACGGTACACTTACAGAACAAAGTGATCAACTATTAAATTACAAAGTTTTAGCGTTGGGCGCAAAGACTTTGGAGGATACTTTTGTAAATGTTAATAATCAACCGGTCAAAGATATAGCTTTAAATTTATCAGACGAAGTATCAAGAATAGTTAATAACGGAAATAATTATGTAGCTGCTTTAACAATAAATAATATATTACCACAACAATTTGGTCAAGTGGATGTAAAAAGTAAACAGTTTAAGAATGATAAAATTGGATTTAATTATTTAACAAATTTATCAAAAGATACTGTTTATACATCCCGTTTCAATGAAAACCGTGGAGTACCTACAAGACTTGGAAAAAATGTTAGTGAAAGATTCATACAACCTACCAATAACGTTGATTATGTTAATAGTCTTGATGTAATGAACCAAGCCGATTTCTTAAAGAAATATGGCGACGATTCTAAATACGGAAAGATGGGCCCTGATATCATAAAGTTTTATTTCTACGACATTGTAAATGAAAAATATATTCCATTCAGCGCTACGGTGAAAGGAATACAAGACACAAATTCAGCTGAATGGGAACCGATTGAATATTTAGGCAGACCTGATAAACTTTATTATTACAAAGGATTCACAAGAGAAGTCAACTTTAACTTTGTCGTAAACGCACATAGTATAAAAGAATTAATGCCGATGTGGCAAAGAATTAATTATTTAGTGGGTTTAACCAGACCTTCAAACTATACACTGGGAGCAGCCGGCGGATTTATGGTGCCGCCTATGGTACAATTAACTCTCGGTGATTTTTACAAAAACCACTTTGTTGTAATTAAAAGCTGTAACGTCACGATCCCAGACGACTCTTCTTGGGAAACAATTCCTGAAGACGCGTCTGCACCAAATCATAATTGGTCTTGGGGACCAAATCGAGCTTTTGCTTGGGACCGATTGGATAACATTATAAATCCAAGAGGTGATAAAACAGATTCTCAAAATAAATTTGCACAGTTTCCAAGAACCGCAGAGATCAGTGTACAGATGAGTATACTTGAAAAAGACAGACCACGAACTGGTAGAGCAGCATGGGGAGACGCACGAGTACCTATTGTGAATGGTACGGATGTATACGGAACATATAACGAATCCACCGGAGAGGTTACGCCTACTACGGAAGAGAGTTTTTCTTCAAACATAAGATACGACACCGATTTAGCTAAATTAGCTAATATTTTAAATTCATCTGTGACGGCGGCACCAGTAGTAACTAATATAAATGAAAATCCGGCTGATACAGGAGTAGCTTATTAATAATATTTATGAGATACCAATTTACACCGACCGAAAAAAGATGGGATGGTAAGAATGTTTACAGAACTACTTATTATCCGGTGATACCCGAATCATATGATGATTTTTATATCACTGTTAGTGAAAGTGACTATCTTGATAGTTTAGCTAAAAAATATTATGGAGACGAAACATTGTGGTGGATAATTGCTAGAGCTAACAATTTACCCGGATACAAACTATCTGTAGATGTGAGCCGACAGTTAAGAATTCCAGCAAACATCTCTGTTATAATGAATCGATTAAAACAATTAAATTAAAGTTATATGAGTTACATAGCAGACACGGCTCCTAAATGGTGGGAAATACAAAATGTACCTACCGAATGTATCAAAGAACTCAGAAGAAGAAACAATAGCACAAATATTGGAATGAGTATTCCACAACCATATGTGCCCAATTCTAACTTTAATTTTGATGCCAACTACGATAAGTACAAAGGACCGATGACTCCTTGGGTGAGAGTATTTTCAAACAGTACAGGTAAGTCAATTAACGGATTAGTGCCAAGAAGTGCCTATTTAGATAAAAACAAGTTGCCTAAGGATTATAACGGATTTATCCTAAAAGGAGGCGATGGATTTTACGACGCTTTTGGATACGAACAAAATAAACCACTTGGTTCAAAGTATGCTATTATAGGATATGAAGCCGATGGAAATCCTCACTATATAGACAATATCTATCGTTCACAAACTGCGTACAACACTATAATAGATCCTAATTTCCCACAAAATAATCAAATTTCATCAATAGTGCCGCCACCTGGTCTTGTTAGTTTAAACGTAAAACAAAGCAAAGATTTGTTGACTTATGCTGATTTTGAATTTAAATGTTTCGGCTTGGCTCAGTTGGAATATTTAACTCCTTTCTTTTTAACCGCTGGAATTAATCTAATAATAGAATTTGGGTGGAATTTATTTAATCAGAAGTCTCTAATTAACTTGAATGATTTAAATGAATGTTGGGAAGTAACTGATCAACCACAACTTGCTTTGGATAGAGCTCAGTTATCAAATGGTAATTATGGATGTGTTACTGGAATCGTTACTAAATATTCTTTCAAAACACAAGACGGATTTGTATATACAGCGAACGTAGAAATGATTTCAAGACAAGCGTTATACGCGGGAATGCGAACCGAAAATAACACTAAAGTAAAACTTAAAACAGACAGCGATTTAGATTTTGATAGAGAATTTATCGATTTAAAAACGTTTATCAAATTGTATCTTCCAGATATCAATGACGTTATACAACAACCAAAAATTACCACTTCTGGGAACGGGGCTTTTAACATAAAGTCTAATTTTCTAAATTATATTTTAGATAAAATCAACCGAAATGATGATACTAAAAAACAAAAAGATGAAAATGCTAAGCAAGAAGCATTACAAAAAACTGTTGTAAGCGATATAAACAGTTTACAATCTTTTAATAACCAATACAATTTGTTTTACGGAGGAAAGAGCGAAGACCGAGTATTTTGCGGCCGTAACTTTAAAAAGGCATATGGTGCAGAAAAAAATCCATCAAAAGAAAATCCGGCAATATCATACGGATCTTTAAAACAAGGAAATTTGAACCTTGAACAAATTTCTTTTGCTGATAATAATTTGGATTTTGATGCAAAAGACGGAGCTGACGATGTTTGGTTACAATTAGACTTTGTATTTGAAGTTTTTAACTTATTTATGTCTAATCTTGGAACAAAACAGTTTTATATTGATATACAAGATGTAATAGTTAACGCACATCCAAATTTAATTTCATGTGATCAAAATGTATTAATTCCAAATCCCGTTGCTCCCAAGGTAAATATCGGTGAAGTAAAATCAAAAAACCCTGGAAAGGGCGGTTACTTAAAACCAGAACAAGCAAGTTATGGGGTTGCAGACGATTCAAATCTAACTGCTGATAAAAACGGAAATATTTTTACAGCACAATTAGCCGATATAATAGTAAAGAGAAATACTGAAATAGAAAATAGAATAAAAAATTCCACGGATGCATATTTTAATCTAAGTGCAGATGACGGTTATTACATGGCATGTGAAGCAACCAGAAAAACATTCAAAACAAAAAACAGAGTACGTGACGATTTAGACCGTGTAATTAACTATCTGTATTATAAGTCAAATGAAAAAGGATCTGCTTCATTTCCATTTGACAAAGATAAAGTCATAACGAGAGAAACAAAAAATGGTGTTATATCAACTATAACTTATCAAAAATACCGTTACGGTTATTTAAAACACATTTATATTAGCAAAAAGAAAATAATTGAACTTTGTAAGACCGAAAACAAAGGTACCGACGCATATAAAGATTTAATTTCTTCTATACTTAATGTGGTTAATGAATCCGTTGACAATTATTGGAAGTTTGAAATAGTACAAGGCGCAAGTGAAAATGGTAGATCTACCATATCAGTCGTAGATAAAAATACCATCAATTTTTCGTTGTTGCAACAAATATATACGTTTGAACTCGGTAGTACCAACAATGTTATTAAAAACATCAATTTCGATGTAAGCTTAACAAATGAACAGGCAACAAATGTATTATTTAGCGGACAAAACAGTGCATTGGTATCTCAAGATCCTAAAACACAAATTCAAACTGCTAAAAGTATAACAGAGTTAAATGCTACACTCAATTTGTTAAATAATCTTCCATTTATAAAATTTATTGATAGATTAGATAAGTTTCAATTAGATAAATTGTATGCTCAGCAAAGTGGCTCGTTAGCTACATTAACTCCGGGAGCAACAGCTGGTATAGAAAGTGAGAACAACGATATAGTCAATTTACAAGTATATGGTTCCAAAGATAAGAATGGAATATTGTGTATGACGTTTAAAGATGTAAGCGAAGGTTCTGATTTTGAATCTCCCTCTAATAAAAACAATTACAAGTACTTATGCTTATCTTCAAATATGAAGACTCGGTTAAGACAAATGTTAGACGATGGAGATTTTAAAAATAACCAAGCAAAATACAGTGGTGTAGCTGATAATTTTCAAGTATCAATCACGCTAGATGGAATATTCTCCTTTAGAAATCTACAATGTTTTGCTATTAAAAACTTGCCAAAACCATATGTTCCTGGCAATGTGATATTCCAAGTATTGGAAGTTGACCATAAACTTGAATCTGGTAAATGGGAAACTGTTGTGAATGCGTTGGTGAGATGTGTAGGAACTTCCACAATAGAATATGTAAATGTATGATATACGATACGCCTCCAAGAACACAAGCTATAGTAGGATTGAACAGTTATAAATACTTACAACCGTCTACGTATACACCTACAATCAGTCAAAAAGATTATGACGAAGGTTATATAAACAGATTTTTCGTGGGGAGAATTAATTACTTTGAAGTAATAGAAACCAACTATAAAGATTATAACATGACTGATTCTTCATACTTCACAAAGGTGAAGATCAACTGGAAAATTACAGGTGTAGAGTTTGACGTATATAACGGTAAATTACTAGAAGCTGTAGGAGTTGTTAATTATAATCGATATCGTATCATAGAAGCACAACGAGTGATTCCTAATATTGATCGTATATTGAATAACCCAAAACAATTTTGGAGAGGATACTAGTTGACATTTGTCGGTTATGTAGTATAGTTAGGATGTGAAGTATTCATCCAAAATCTATTTAAAATTAATAACCAGAGACAATAATTGTCACAACAAATGTGGTGGGGTTATCGCTGCTTTTATTTACGATTTTGGTACAGAAAAGAAATACTATTACAATTTCAGTCACACCGATTTAGCTGTAGATTCTACATTTGAAGAACTAAAAGATGAAT
>JACCDP010629837.1_pt1 | contig 10231 bp, 9 predicted proteins | sample 7445841 | NCBI WGS metagenome assembly JACCDP01 (sample SAMN15323441, study PRJNA562643) | freshwater metagenome | isolation source: river surface water | place: USA:Blue River Watershed | collected 2017-08-17
CCGTATGAAATAAATAATGCAGTAAATCCTGATACGAAGAGAATAGATCCAAGAAATACTCTTCCCCTTGATTTATTTTCACTCATTCCAGAGGCGTAAGAAAGATATCCCGGCACCAATGGAATAACACATGGTGAAAAGAATGAGACAAGGCCGGCGATAATCGCGACCAACATTGCACTTAATAAATTGCCATCAAATACCTGATTTATAAAAAAGTCACGCATTATGACTCCGCCAAAACTTTATCTAGCAAATCCCGCATTCCAGCAACAGTTACTTCACCGCTGATTCGAACCGCTACCTTATTATTTTTATCGATGATCAATGTGGTTGGAATTGCATTTGGAATTAATGAACCTTTAAAACCGATTAATAAAGAATCATCAATAAATGTTGGATAAGTAATTTTAAAATTCTCATAAAAGGAGATCGCTGAAGAAATATTATCTCTGGTTAGAATTCCAGCGAATTGCACTTCTGGGTATTGAACAGAAAACTCTTGCAACAACGGTGCCTCTGCTCGACATGGCGCACACCAGGATGCCCATACATTAATTACCTTTACCTGATCGGTAGCTAAAGTTTTACTGCCACCCATCAATAACTCTCCAGAAATTATTGGTGCATCTTTGCGATCGTTGATCTTGATATAGACCGAGGTACCAGTTCCTGACACAAATGAGTTTTCACTCTGTGCTGACACTCCACCACCACTGCATGCTGTTAAGAGCGAGACAGAGATGAGGAGAGAAATTATTTTCATTTTTTAGCTGGCAGTAAATGCTTTGCTGGCTCTGAATAAGAAACTGATTCGATCATGCCATCACTATCTAGATGAAATGAGGTAACTGAGGCCAATGTGCATTCACGTTTTCTTGGATCATGCAGCAATCTTCTTCCTTCTACCGCTGATCGCAAGATCCAGATTGGTAATTGGTGTGAAACACAGATTGCATCTTTATCTCCTGCTGCATCGCGGGCGAAGAACAAAGCCTTTAACATTCTAGAGATTAACTCTTCATAAGGTTCACCCCAAGAAGGTTTCCATGGGTTCCATAGGTAGCGCCACATATCTGGATGTTTTAACAAACCATTTCCTAATTCAAATTTCTTTCCTTCAAAGATGTTGCCAGCTTCAATTAAATTTTCATCAATTGCTAATGACAGATTGTGTTTAGCAACAATTGGCGCAACAGTTTCCTTTGCGCGTTGCAGAGGTGAGGCATGAATTGCACCTAAGGAAAGAGCGGCTGACCAATCGCCAATTACTTCTGCCATCTCCTGGCCACGTTCACTTAATCGCCATCCAGGTTGGCGGCCATACAAAATTTTCTCAGGATTAAATACTTCACCATGTCTAACAAAGTGAATTGTTTGGGCCATTGCATAAGCATAAAGCAGGTTAATCGCGTGCTTATCGCTAGGGTAGTGATATGGCGCTCACCAAAAAAAGAGTTGCCTTCTTTGATGTTGATAACACCTTGTTAAAAGGTTCAACCCTCTTCTTCTTGGGGCGGGGCATGTATCAAAGAGGCTTCTTTACTAAGCGAGATGTATCGGCATTTGTGCTGGCTAATTTACGTTACCGCTTAACTGGCAAAGAGAATAAGAGTGAGATTGAAAGATTCCAGAATGCTGCCTGTGAATTTATTAAAGGACATGATGTAAAAAAGATTGAAATTATTGGAAATGAAATTTATGAAGAGTATGTCTCACCCGCTATCTGGCAGGGCACAGTAGATATAGCGCGCAAACATTTAGCGCAAGGTGAAGAGGTTTGGTTAGTAACTGCAACACCGCTTGATATGGCAAATTTAATTGCAAAGCGATTGGGATTGACTGGCGCATTAGGAACAAAAGCTGAGATTAAAAATGGTAAGTACACCGGGAAAATGATTGGCTCACTTTTACATGGCAAAGCAAAAGCATCTGCAATTAAGGAGTTAGCAAAGGAGAGAAATATTGATTTAGCAAACTCCTTTGCTTATTCAGATTCACATCATGATTTTCCATTGCTAGAGAGTGTGGGAAATCCTTGTGCGATTAATCCCGATACCCTGCTAGAGATCCGTGCTTATCGTGATAATTGGCCGGTTTATGATTTTCGAAAAGCACGAAAGATTAAGAAGTTCTTTGGACCAATCGCAGGACGCATTGCTGGCGTTGCCATGCTGATCTCACCTCGCAGGAAAGCTCGGTAAATCCAACTTCTAAAACCCGAGTAAAGTAAGCCAGTTATGTTAACCATCGTGCCATCTTTTGCTGATGAGTTACGTGCGCGATCAGAGTCTGATCTTGCTGCACTTTTTACACTTCGCCCAGATTTACTTTCACCAGTTCCCAATGATTTCACTGCATTAGCCGCACGTGCCACATCTACTCCATCACTTGTTCGCGCACTTGATTCATTAAATCTTTGGCATTACCAAATTGTGGAGGCTGCTTGTGCAGTTGGTGAACCATTTAAGAAATCAGATCTAATTGCCGTAACGAGTAGTGAAACCGCCTTTGCGATTGAACATCTGTGGCAATTAGGTTTAATTTATAAAGATGGTGACAAGTACCGAACTCCAACTAATTTAAAGTTATTAATTGGTGATGAGCCAGTTGGCCTCGGTCCAATTTATCCCGGTAAAGCTGATCTAAATAAGTTAAAGGATGTGCCAAAGACATCTGAAGCGGTCCTTGCCAAATTAACTTGGGGTCCACCTCGCGGTCAAATTACCGATATTAAAAAACCAGGTACCGCTATTGGTTGGTTATTAGAAAATAATATTTTGATACCGATGGATTCACACACTGTGGCTCTGCCTCGAGAATTCGGAATTAAATTACGTGGCGGCAAGGTACACAAAGAGTTAAGTATTAAAGCGCCAGTTTTAGCAGGTAAGAAGGTCGCCCAGAAGCAGATCGATCTGGCAGCGATTGCAAATATTTCAACAATTCTGCGTTGGTGTGAAGAGTTACTGCACAATCTTTCTGATGAACCACCTACCGCTCTTCGTACCGGCGGAATTGGTGTTAGAGATTTAAAACGTATTGCTGAACACATTGGTGTTGATGAAGCGTGCGCCGGATTTATTGCAGAGCTTTGTTACCTAGGTGGTCTATTAGTTATTGATCCAGATGATCAAATCCTGCCAACCTCTGCCTTTGATTTATGGTTAACCAAAGATCCGGAGGAACGTTGGTACTCACTAACTGTGCTTTGGCTAGAGAGTTCAAGAGTTGCTGGCTTAATTGGCAAAACATCAGATAAAAATATCGCACCCCTTGGGCCAGAGTTAGATCGTGCTGGTGTTGGTTTAATTAAACAAACCACCTTAAAAGTTTTACTGGAAAATCCTGAGATCAATCCAGAGATAACTTCACTTCAAGCAATTGTTAAATGGTTTAACCCGCAACGAGCTAATAATGATTTCATCGAGTGGAATATTCGTGAAGCAGAGTGGCTCGGTATTACTGGCCAAGGCGCACTCTCCACATATGGCAAAAATTTAATTACATCTGCTGAAGCTTTAGGTATCGATGCCGCTCTTCCTAAACCAGTTGACCATATTTTGATTCAAGCAGATAACAGCGCTGTCGCACCTGGCCCACTAACACCAGAGCTAGCGGCTGAGATGGGAACACTTGCAGATATTGAAAGTCGTGGTGGTGCAACAGTTTATCGATTCAGTGAAGCATCAATTAGACGCGGTTTGGATCATGGCAAGACTGGTGATCAAATTAAAACCTTCTTAACCAAAATATCTAAAACTCCAATGCCACAACCACTTGATTATTTAATTGCAGATATTGCAAAACGCCATGGCAGGTTACGTGTAGGACAAGCTCACGCTTATATTCGTTGTGAAGATGAAGGAATTGTGCAACAAATACTGCATGATAAAAAATGTGAGCATCTACGGTTGCGCAAAATCGCACCCACAGTATTGGTTACCGAGTTTGAATTAACTGAAGTAATTGGTGAGTTGCGAGAGTTTGGTTACCTACCGGCGGCAGAAAATGCTGGTGGTGTTTTGTTGTCTCAACCAAACTTACGACGTGCAAAATCAAGACCAAAGCCACCAAGAATCATTAGTGATTTCACTGCACCAAAAGAGACGGTAGTTTTATCTGCAGTAAAAGCGGTTAAGACTGGCGATAGATCTCGTAAGGTCGAACCAATTGTTCCAGGTACATCAGCTAATGAAACTTTTTCTTTAATAAATGAATACATCGACGAACAAAGTTCTTTGATGATTGCATACGCTGACACAAATGGTGGTGTTACAAATCGAATAATTAAACCAATCTCAATCTCACTTGGCACTTTGACCGCTCGTGATCATGTAACTGGTGAATTAACCCAATTTCGAATTCCTCGGATCACCGGCGTAGCGCCAGCACCTGCTGAGTAAGCGCCATTTATGAAAATGAGGCAGAATTAACCCATGAGCGCATCTGCAATCTCTGATATTCAGCGCTTAGTTGAATGCCAATCTCCTACTGAAGATTTAGCTGCATGCATCCAGGTTGTAGATATTGCTGTTGAGATTGCTAATAAAGTTTTAACAACTCCAGCTAAAGCAATTACGGAAAACGGCAGACCAGTATTTTGGTGGGGCGCAGCAACTCCTAAAATTGTTTTGCTTTGTCATCTAGATACTGTTTGGCCACACAACTCCTTTAATCCAATTTGGAAAATCGAGGGAGATAATGCAAAGGGTCCTGGCGTATTTGATATGAAGGCTGGCTTTGTGCAGGCACTGTATGCAATTAAAGATATTGCTGGCGCAGAAAATCAGGTAGCACTTGTTGCAACTACAGATGAAGAGACAGGTAGTGCAACCTCAAAAGGATTAATTGAGAGATTAGCAAAGGGTGCACAAGCAGTTTTAGTTTTTGAATCTGCCATTGATGGCAAGGTAAAGACTGGTCGTAAAGGTACATCTATGTATCAGGTAACTGTTGTCGGCAAAGCAGCTCATGCCGGTCTTGAGCCAGAAAAAGGAATCAATGCAACAGTTGAATTAGCTAAATTGATTTTGCAAATTACCGCACTAGAAAACCCAGCACTTGGTACAACAGTTGTTCCTACGGTTGTGCAATCAGGAACTACCACCAACACAGTGCCAGCGAAGGCTAAGTTAGATATTGATATTCGTTCATTCACAATGGCTGAATTAAATCGAGTCGATGCTGCGATTAAATCACTGACAAGTGAAAGTGCAAAGGTTGAAGTAGTTGGTGGAATTAATCGACCACCACTAGAAACATCTAGCACCTTAGAGTTATATGAAAAGTTAGAAACAGTTGCAAAATCTTTAGGAATGCCAGCAATTGGTCATGCAAGTGTTGGTGGCGCAAGTGATGGCAACCTAGCTGCTGCTGCAGGTGCCAAGGTATTAGATGGACTTGGTGCAGTTGGTGTTGGTGCACATGCACCTACTGAGTCACTAGTTATCTCATCGGTTGAGCCAAGAATTAAATTAACTACCGCCTTTATTACTGAGCTACTTAAATGAGTGATGGCCCATTAATTGTTCAAAGTGATAAGACACTTTTACTAGATATTGACCATATTCTCTCCGATGAATGTCGCAGAGCAATTGCCGCTTTTGCTGAACTAGAAAAATCACCAGAACATATTCATACATACCGATTAACTCCACTTGGTTTATGGAATGCAAGAGCTGCTGGCCATGATGCAGAACAAGTAATTGATGTACTACTTAAGTACTCTCGCTTTGCCGTTCCACACTCATTACTAGTTGATATCGCCGAGACCATGTCTCGTTATGGCAGATTGCGATTAGAAGCGCATCCAGTGCATGGATTAATTTTGGTTTCAAATGATCCAGCTGTATTAAAAGAGGTAACTCGCGGTAAAAAAGTTGCACCGATGTTGGGGCTGCAATTAGATGAAGAAACAATTGTGGTTCATCCCGGACAACGTGGTTTTCTAAAGCAGGCATTACTTAAATTAGGTTGGCCGGCCGAGGATTTTGCTGGATATGTAGATGGTGAACACCATGAGATTGCACTTCGCCAAGATGGTTGGCAGATTCGAAAGTACCAAGAGTTAGCAGCTGAAGGTTTTTGGCATGGTGGCTCTGGCGTAGTTGTACTTCCATGTGGTGCTGGTAAAACAATTGTTGGTGCTGCAGCGATGGCACATGCCAAAGCAACAACCTTAATTTTGGTAACCAACACAGTTGCCGCCCGACAATGGCGAGATGAATTGTTGCGCCGAACCGATTTAAATGAGGATGATATTGGCGAGTACAGCGGCTCTAAAAAAGAGATTCGCCCAGTAACTATTGCCACCTACCAAGTAATGACTACAAAGAAAAAGGGTGTATACGCCCACCTTGATCTATTTGATGCAATTGATTGGGGCTTAATTATTTATGATGAGGTGCACCTACTTCCTGCACCAATCTTTAGATTTACTGCAGATATTCAATCTCGTCGCCGATTGGGACTAACCGCCACATTAGTTAGAGAAGATGGCATGGAGGGTGAAGTATTTTCACTAATTGGTCCAAAGCGATTTGATGTACCGTGGAAAGAGATTGAAGCACAGGGATATATCGCACCTGCTGATTGTGTAGAGGTACGAGTTACCTTAACTGATGCAGAGCGCTTGAATTATGCAACAGCTGAACAGGAAGATCGTTATAAATTCTGTGCAACAACTCAAACTAAAAAAGCGGTAGCGATTGCACTTGCAAAACAACATGCTAATGATCAAGTATTAGTAATTGGCCAGTACCTGGAACAACTAGATGAACTAGGTGCTGCATTGGGAGTACCGGTGATTAAAGGTGCTACCCCAATTAAAGAGCGGGAAGTTTTATTTGCGCAATTCCGCAGCGGTGAATTGAAATGTTTAGTTGTTTCCAAGGTTGCTAACTTCTCTATTGATTTACCTGAAGCATCAATTGCTATTCAAGTATCTGGCACCTTTGGTTCGCGCCAAGAGGAGGCACAACGATTAGGCCGAGTTCTTCGTCCAAAGGCAGATGGCCGTGGTGCGCGTTTTTACTCTCTAGTTGCAAGAGACACAATTGATCAAGATTTTGCGCAAAACCGCCAACGCTTTCTAGCTGAGCAAGGTTATGCATATCGCATCATTGATGCTGATGAAGTTTTGAATAAAAATTAATTATTAATTGCTGCGGTAAATCTTTCAACATCAACTCGCCAATAATCATGTGGTTGATCATCAATTAAAATTACTGGAATCTGTTCGCCATATAGTTTTTCTAACTCTGGGTTGCCATCAATTAATCTAACCTCTAAATTAAAATTTGAACCTTGCTGAACTAATTCAATTTTAGATATCGCCGTCTCGCATAGATGGCAACCGGTGCGGCTATAAACAGTTACCGATTTCATTCGCGGCGTAATTTGCCAGTTGAAAATATCCGATCACTGAACTCGGTTACTACCAAAGTAATGTCACCCTTCGCCTTGGTTAAATTTGTTTCAAATTGTTGCAAGGTGGCATTTGTAGTTGTTTCAGCGATTGTTCCAATTAATGGGCCATAACGTTTTGCCAAAAGTTGATCGGCAATCTTTCCGATCGCTTTTGCTAGATCAGATCTTGCTTCATCCAATGTTGGTTCAGGTGCCTTTGCATTAGAAATACCATCCGCTGGTTGCTCACGGCGAGCGCGCAGATAATTTTCCTTAATTCTTCCTGATAACTTCTCATCTTGCATTTGCTAATCATCTCAGACTGTTAATCTTGCCGCCATGCGTAGAAAGTCGATACTCCTCACACTCGGCTTACTTACCTCTCTACTGTCTGCGCCTCTACAAAGCGCCAACGCCTACACAGTTAAATCAGTTCCGGCCCCATGGATCTATACCTATGCCGGCGGAGTTTCTACTTCGATTCAAAAACAACCACAAGCCCCATCTGCAAATTTAGAGAAGAAATCAAATTTTGTTGTTGATTTTAATACGGTGCCAGCAAATGCTAAGCCAGCAATTCAAGCCGCTATTGATACCTGGTCTGAAAACTTTGCCTCCAAAATAGATATTAAAGTAAATATCTCTTGGGCTCGTGCTTCAAATGTTGGAGTCTTAGCTGCGGCAAGTTCGGTAAGCAACTTTGCTTTCCCAGAAGCACCTGATCGCACATTGTTTTATGCATCCGCTATGGCAAATGCTATCGCTGGTAGAGATTTAGATAAAAATAAACCTGAAATGGAAATAACAATTACCTCAACAGCGCCTTGGTATTTGGGTACTGATGGCAACTGTCCAAGAAATCTCTACGATCTGCAATCTGTAATTTTGCATGAAATGGGACATGGCCTCGGATTTATTAGTGGAAGTTATTACGATGAATTCAGCGGAGCTGCGCGAATTGATCAACCAACCCCATTTGATGCATATGCGCAATTACCAGATGGCAGGCGTTTGGCAGATATGCCTTCTCCATCATTAGAAACTGGCCGTGCATTAACCAATACTCTTGTTTGGTCTGGTGAAAATGGCATCAAGGCAAATAACAATGTAAAACCAAAGCTATATACGCCATCTGATTACGAAGGTGGCTCCTCAGTTAGTCACTTAGATGAAGCAACATTTAAGGATTCACCACTTGATGCAGTTATGACACCAAACTTAGATTCGGGTGAGGTCTTCCACCAACCAGGTCCATTGTTGCTGGCAATGTTTGAGGATATGCGATTGAAACCACCAGCTGGTGTTTCTTATGCACTCCCACAGGTTGTTCAAAATCAAAAAGCATTAATTAGTGATCAATCTGCAATTGTGCAATTTTCACCGCCAATTAATGCCCGCGCCGCACAGATAACAAGTTATCAAATTAAAAATCTACAAACCGGTGTAACAATCGAGGCTACCGAGAGCCCGGTAATTATCAGGAATTTAAAAAATGGCATTAAATACTCATTCTCAATTACTGCAACTAACTCACTTGGGGTATCGACTGCAGTAACTACTAATTCAGTTACTCCACAGCCAGCTTGGAAAGCAACGGTGATTGATCCAGTTGCAGATGCAAAATTCCTATCGACAGCAAGTTATGGCGGAAAGGTAGTTATTGCTTATACCGATAGCAAAAATGGAGATTTGAAGTTAGCTACCCAAAATGGCAGTAAGTGGAGCATTACAACAGTTGATGGCAACGCCTCAGTAGGTGGCAAAACCTCAAATAATTTAAATGGTTATCTATCAATGTGTACCTCAACAGCTGCGATGACTAATTACCTACACATTTTCTATACCGATGTAGATGATCAAGACCTTAGATACGCGGTGTACAACGGTAAAAAATGGAGCTATGAAGTTGTTGATGGCAATGGTCCAAAGATTCAAGATTACAAAGAACCAAATCGAGTTAGAACTGCATCTGATGTTTCCGTCTCTAATGCCTGCGCAATTAACTCCGCTGGCGTTCAAGTTTTCTATCGCGATGAGAGCCAAGGAATTGTCCTAGGCGCTGTAAAAGATGGCAGCAGTTGGCGATATGAAATTGTAGATGGCGATTTAGATACAGATGGCCGCACAACGGGTGACGTGGGCTTTCATATGAAATCAATAACTGTGGGTAAGAAAATTCATTTGATCTACGACAGCGTAAATGGTTTTGATTTAGAGAAAAATGTTACAAAAGGTGAAATCAGATACGCCACCAGAAGCAGTGGATTAGTTGAGGATTGGGTTTATGACACCTTAGATACACCAGCAGCTGGTGTATCAGTTGCCGGTTATGACGTGGCAATTTTTAACAGCGTTAAGGGTGTTACTGCAACCTGGTTTACTGGAAGTGGAATTACCTTTCCAAACCCAAATCAAATGCGCACCAAAGTTGTAACCGCTTCTACTCCCATTACCTTTGTGCCAGCAAATTATGGAATTCCGAACTCGCCAATAGCTATTGATGAGAGCTCATTGCTATTTGGCTGCGAACTTAGATTGTGTGCATTAAATAGATCCAATAAATCAATTTCATTGGTCTCTAGAAATCAGATGACTGTTGGAGCGAAAAGCTCTTGGATTACTATAAATAAAACCAGATACGCACTTGCTGGCGTATCTGGCAAATTAACTTTGTTTAAACCGTAACCTAATTATTTTGCGTTACGACGTTGAATTCTGGTCTTCTTAAGAAGTTTCTTATGTTTTTTCTTCGCCATACGTTTACGGCGCTTCTTAATTACTGAACCCATTTTGCTCCTTTAGTTGTTGCTAACAATTCCCG
>JACCDP010167809.1_pt1 | contig 10227 bp, 15 predicted proteins | sample 7445841 | NCBI WGS metagenome assembly JACCDP01 (sample SAMN15323441, study PRJNA562643) | freshwater metagenome | isolation source: river surface water | place: USA:Blue River Watershed | collected 2017-08-17
CTCAGTCTGCATCTGTGCTAGTTTAAGTTCCTGTGCCTTATCTGCCTTGTCTTGGAAGAAGTTTAGAATCTGTGGCAGTCCAGAGGCTAGAAAGCCGATAGCTGAGGAGATTAATGATAGCATAGGGTTCCTTAGGGTTTATAGCCCATTACATAGGCAAAACTAACAATCAACAGTGCAGCACTAAAGCAGTACCATTTGAGCATTGCTAACTTGTGCAAGTCTCTGCCAAACTCATCAGTCAGGTTCTTGTTATCTTTTAGGATTCGATCTTTTATGACCTCTATCTCAGCCCAAGCAGCAGGGCCGTGCTTCTCAATGATGTCTCTTTTGAGTTCTTCTTCTATCTTCTTAATTTCGTAGACTCCACGCCATTCTTCAACGGCAGAAAAGACAGAGGTATCCTTTGGTCTGTTTAACTGCTTTCTACGGAATGCGGCCCTGGCCTGCACATCAGCCTTACCAAGGTCTTGGATGTCCTTAGTTACTGACTCCAGTTCCTTACCAACAGCCAAAGCCTCTTTGATGCCAGCGACCGCAGCCTTGGCAACTTGAGTGACTGGTTCGCTCATGTTACTGCCCCGCTTGTTCTCTGCGGCGCAGTTCTGCCTCTAAATCCTCAACAGAAAATACAGGTTGTTCCTGCCGTGGCTCTGCTGTTTGTGGAGAAGCAGGTCTAGCCGTCACAGCAGGCGCTAAAGAACCGGAAACCAAGGCATTGATAGCCTCTGTCGGTACTTTATCTAACTTTGGATTAGGCTTTGACAGTTCCCTAATTAGTTGCCTTCCGTTGGGATTAAACATCATGTAAGCCATCTTTTGCTCATCAGCAAACCCTACCATCAGTCTCCAAGAGTCCACCACAGTCTGCACACCATACTTAGCAATTGCTCCTTTTAGAGCACCGGCACCCTCAGCAGCAGTTCTTGCCGCTTGATTGAACTGTGCTGGATCTAGGTCCATAAATGATGACCTACGCTGGATTCGTTGAATTTGCTCTAATCCTGTCCTAAACAAGTTCTTTTCTTCCTTAGTCGGAAAGAGCCACTGTATATCTGCATCCTTCAATCCACCAAGTTGTTTCAATGCTGTTCCGACATCAAACTTAGGACTTCCAGCAGCGGCTGCATCTCCAATACGGGCAGGTTCTAATATCTGTCCCAAGCCTTGGCTTCTAAGAGATTCCCAGATGTCTGGACGAGCACTACGGAGCACAGCAGCAGCGTCTGCTTTCTGTGTTGCTGGTAAGTTAACAAACTTCGATACAACATCTTCAGGTACCAAAGCATTGGCAGAAGGCTGGTCAAAGTATTTTACAAGTGGTTTAGACGCATAGTCATCCAAAACTTGTAGATTTTCTCTAAATGCATCTCGAGCCTGCTTTAATGTCCCAGCACCACGAACACCAGACTCAGCCGCTTCATTTAAATCATCTCTAAACGCCCCTAAAACCTGTCTAGCAATGCCTTTTACAACCCCCGGAGAAGCGTCTGCAAATTCCGATACTTTTTTACCAGGAACGGAATATGTACCTTTATAAGCTGCATCACCCCAAGCGGATAAGTTTTGCTGTAATCTGTCTATACTAATATTGTTTGGCGATACCGTTGTTGTGGCTTCTGCAAAGGGAAAACCACGTTCATCCACAATTCTACCGCCAGTTGTGGTAGTTGTTGTTAGTTCGCCTTTAATTCTACGCAAAGAACCAACTATTGCTTGCATACCAGGAACTTCTGGATTGTCATACTGAGCAATCAATCGATCAATGGTTTGTTGCACGTTGTTTGTCGGTATGATTGAAGAGGAACCTGCCTCTTCTTTTGCTTTATTAAAATTAGCAGTATTCGTTGCTTTAAACTTATTTTGTAATTGTGTTGCAAAGTTGTCGTAGGCTTTATAAATACCTTGGGTAATTTGCTCTGCATTTAAATTAGGGTTTGCGCTGAACTTCTGTATATTCCCTAAAAACCCATCTACGGACTGAGCCTGTGCTACGTCAAAAGCTGACGCAACTGGTCCTGCCTGTGCAGACCGTCTAATCTTCTCTTCTTGAAGCAGAGCCAAAGGTGCGCCAGTACGTTGACCGGCGGTTTCAGTGATACCTGTTTCAGGTTGAGTTACAGGCCCTTCTATTCCTTTTGGAGCAGCACCAGCCCGTGCCCGTGCGGCAGCAACACCGCTAGGCGCTAGTAATCCTACCGCCATTTGAGCAGCCGGTGAAGACGGAAATAACTCTTTTGCTGCTATGTTTGAGATCAAACCACCAAGACCTCCTACTAAAGCGCCGCCTAACATACCTACTGGGCCTAATGCTGCGCCTGTAGTTGCTCCAAAACCAGCCCCTGGGGCGGCCCCTTCCCCTGCTCTAAAGAACCGCTCATAACCCGGAAAATCTGCTTCTGTTTTAATCCCTAATGCTTTTGCACCTTCTTCTATTCCAGAAGTTTTTCCAGCAACCTGTCTTGCTATATCTACAGGCAACACAGGAAGAGTAGTTACACCGTAGCCACCACGGGCAGCACCAGCTGCAAATGCTTGAGAAGCCTTAGATACACTAAAAGATTCTTGCTCTCTTTTTGCTAACTCTGCTTCAAGTTCTTGTAAAGATGCCATTTCTTACCCTTACTATTTTGGTTGACGGCGGCGAGCAATCTCAGCCCGAAGTTCTTCATTAGTCATTTGAGAGGGTGGCTTAGGACCACCACCTGGAGTAACAATATCAAGGTTAGGAGTAAACCCTTCAAAACTTCCTCTGTTTTTACGGTAATAATCCAAGGCCCTTGTTGACTCATTAAGTTGATCTTTGTTAGCCTTAATAAGTGCATTAAGGATTGCACGAAGACCTTCTGGCGAGTTAGAAATATTTGGTAAAGACTCTAAAGCAAATTTTACGTCAGCATTAGACGGGTTGTATCCAAATTGTTTAATAATGCTTTGTAATAAATTTCTGGTTTGAATATTAAATTGTTCTGTGTTAGAAACCACCTTTCTTGCTTCTGCTGTGCTAACACCAAAAGTATCAAGCGCCTTTAAGAAACCAGTACGGGCCTCTGCTGCGGTTCCTCCAATAATTCCTTGTGGAGAATCCAGAAGTTTTTGCATATTGTTTAGAACCGGCAATGCTTTTTGTGCTGATTTTTGAGATAATTTATAATCTTTAGCATCGTCTTTATCAATATCAAGAATATTTTCTTGCCCTTTAATTTCAATTTTAGAAGCACCAGCGCCTGCTTTGCTCCGCTCTGCTGCATCACGCTCTGCTCTAAACCGTCTAGCGCCCTCTTCAGTACCAAACTCCCTTACTAATTCACCTAAACGGGTACGATCAGCGATGGTCAACGGTGCTTCTAGTTTTTCCTTAGCTGCTTGAGCCAACGAGGCTATACCGGCAGCTTGTCTCTGGAAGCCCTGCATCCGCTCAGACTCCAACTTAGCAGCCTGTTGAGCAGCCTGTTGAGCCAAGGTAGTTACACCTAATTTAGCCGCAGAGGAAGATAACTTCTTAAAGAACTCTGGTGAAGAGGCATCACCGCCTGAGGCTTCTAAGGCTTCTTGGTAGGCTTGCTGTCCCAACTGAGCCTGCTGTAGTCTTGGGTCTTGCACCGAAGGCAGACCAAATAAGGTATTAACAACTCCACCCAAGGCCTGACCCATCTGCTGGCCTGATCTGGCAGCACCAAGGTTAATAATCTGCTGTGGCGTTAATTTAGCCTGCTCTAGTAACCCACGCTCACGTTCAGCCTCGATAGCCTGCTGTATCAACTGAGGATTATAAGAACCAAATAATGTTTGCTCTGCCATTATATTTCCTTTAGTAAGGGCTGTAACCGCCACTCATGTCTTCAAAACCTTGGTATCCACCTGGGCCATATGGGTCTACATTGTAATCTGAAGGCAAGCCACCACTACCGGCACCCATTGGGTTAAATCCAGGAGTAGCTGTAGACTGTGGTGCTGGTTGCTGTTGTTGACCAAAGCCTAGACTTCCAAAGAAGTCTTTCATTAGGTTTTGACTAACAAGATTCCTAGTACCAATCTGCTGTTGCTGTCCACCTAGTCTGGTCTGTGCTGCTGCTAAACCACCTTGTAGGAGAGACTGACCAGCCTGTGCCCCTGCTGTGGCTGTTCTGCCGCCCAACTGAGCACCGATATCCAGAGGCTGCTGACCTGCCTGCTCAAGCAACTGAGACACACCAAACTGAGTCTGGAACGGTGCCAGTGCTGATGTCTGTAATCTACCAGCCTCACCAAACAAGCCAGTGCCGTAAGCAATACGATTCCTTGCTTCCTGCTCTGCCTGTGCAGCCAACTGTAGGTCTTGTGTACGCCTTGCTGTAGCCAATGCAGCCAACTCAGGCTGGCCTACATCGCCAATGTTAAGGCCTGCACGACCACGACCAAACACAGAGGCACCTAAGCGTTGCTCTTCACGCTGACGGATAGGGTCAAGCATTGCATACTGCTCTTGCAGATACTGAGCACGAGCCTGCTCTGGAGACTGTGCAAGATACTGCTGACCAAGACCAAATAAGGTCTCAGCAGGTGCTACAGCACGTTCAGCAAGGCCTAGGCTGTCTCCATACAGGGCAGAGAGCCTGTCTTGAAGTGCCTGCACCTCTGGCGATGTAGTGTAACTAGCACCACTAAGACGGCCTTCAGGACCATATTGGAATTGTGATTGTCCAAACCTAGTAGATATACCTACAGGTCTAAACCTAGCCTCTTCGGCTGCTAGTTGAGCAGCACGTTCCTGAGCATCGGCTGCATACTGGCTTGCGGCTGCTTGACTTGCCGCTGCTTTTCTTGTAGCCCGTGCTCCTATGAGCGATGCACCTATGGCTCCTATTGCGTTACCCATTTAGATTACCTCTTTTTCTAAAATATAACCAGTTAGTTTAAATCCAAACTTCTTCTCAAATGCTTTGTAATTACGCTTGGTGCCCATGAGTATTTTCTTGTAGCCTAACTGCTTTGCTAGTTCATTAAGATAGATATTCCAATAATGACCATCACCATAAACTTGCAGAGCAACTAGAGCATCATCATGCTCCGTCCAAGACATAAAACCATGCTCATTTTCAACTAAGTTGTCTAATCGTATTACAGTATCTTTAGACTTAGTTAGGTACTCTTTTATTTGTTCGTTATTCATTAACTTTACAGTTACGGCAATAGTTTCTTTAGTTCTTCTACAGACGATGCTAAATTCATCTTTTGTTGCATCTGTGCATATTTGTCACGAATGACTTGACGCTCTGCCTCAGCAGCCGCTGCCTCTGACGGTATCGTTGCTTTAATGTCCAAAGGAGCAAACTCAGCAGAACGAGCAGCCCTGCGTTTATCGTTAGCAATGTTTTTTGCTTTTTCTAGGTTAACAGTTATCATTCTGCCCACTCCCAAGCATCTCTAAATGTACGGTCTGATGGAATACTAGATACATCAACAATCTTATATGTCTTACCAGCAGGGACATCCTTGGCTGCAATCTGCTCAATAGTCAAGCCACAGTCAGCAGGAATAATTACGGCTACACCGCCGTTATCTGTTGGGTAAATTATTCTTTTATTCATAAAAACCTCTGTTAAGTTAATTAACGAAACACAATAAACGAAACATCACCAACATCTGTCATAGCTCCGCTGTTCGGGTTTCCAGTTAAAATCCGTGCAGCACCGGTGGTTTTAGTATTTGGTAAGTAAGTACTGCTTCCGCTAGGATAGTAAGTAACTATTGAACCTCCAGTAATGTTTGATGAGGACAAAGCCACCGAAAAACCACATACGGCATAACTTGTATCTGGCAATGCAGTTGAGAAGTTTACTGTGTAATCACCAGTTCCGTTATCAGTGATGCTTGACACATTACCGCTTCCTGTGATAGAAACAGTACTGATGCCATTAAAGTTTACCCAGGCCCTAGCTGCATAGATAGGAGCAGAACCTGATTGAGCACCATCTAACTTAGCAGCAGAAATAGAAGCATTGACTAACTGCGAGGCATTGATAGTCTTGTTAGTCAGTGTCTGTGAATCACTGGTACCAACTACAGCACCGCTAGGAATTGCTTTCTGTGCCGCTGCTCCATCAATATTGCCACTAGCGTCTGATAACACAAAAGAAGAAGCAGCAATGCCTGACAGGGTATTACTATCAGCACTGATGGTCTTATTTGTTAAGGTAGCCGTTGCTGTTCTTTCAGTAACTATAGCAGTGCTAGATGCAACAGCAGTGGTTACAAATGCCGTAGTCGCAATCTGCGTAGTGTTGGTACCTGCTGAGGCTGTTGGCGCTAACGGAGTGCCGGTAAGGGTAGGGCTATTGCTATCTGCCTTAGATGATATAGCAGAGGCAATTGCAGTAAATTCTGCATCAATCTCAGTGCCCTTAACAACCTTGGCTGGATCGCCAGTGGTAAGGCCGTCTTTAGTTGCAAAGTTAGTTGCTTTGGTATAATTGCTCATACTGTTTTTCCTTGTGCGACATAAACATCGATTTTCTGGATAGAAAGAGGATCACCGTTGATTGTTGCTTCTAAGGCAAGTTGTAGAACTGTGCCGTTACCTGTAGCATTAATCTGAAACTGGTCTAAGATGATACCGCTAGAGTATTCAGCTATGTTGTATTCCCCGACATTATACTCGTAAATTGAGCCGCTGTCAAGTGTTTTTGTAGTACTTTGATAACTTTCTTTGTAATCAAAGCCCCATTTGACGGCTACAGCGTCCCCAGCACCGCCAATAACCACAAATCCTATCTTTTTAAGGATTTTTAGGGCTGTAGGGCTGCCAAAGTCAAAGTAGTTTGTATAGTATTGGAGACGGTAGGTAGCGGTGTCATCTAGGTGTCCATAGTATTTGCCAATGTACCCAGGCCTGCCTACCAAGAGTTCCTTAGCACTATTGACACAGAAGGCCTTTGGTTCCATAGAATCCCAGAGTGTCACCCTTGCTGCACCGTCCTGAAGGGCACCTCTGGTGTCAAAGCAATAGACTACCTTGGTGGTAGGCAAAGACAGCAGATAAAAGGCATCTCTTTCATAGTAGATAGCCTTGATGTTATTGGCTGTCTCTGATGCCACAGCAGTCATTAGCTCATCACGGACATTCTTGGACAGATCTCGCATAGGCAGGGACTTCTCCTGAATAACCCTTTGCAGACTACGGACACCGCCGTCAGATAAGAAGATAATATCCGTACCTGTGTTCTGCACAGAATCCCTAGCGACACAGCCAACATTGGGGATAAAGTCCTCCAAAGCCAATGTAGTGACATCTATAGGGTTTCTGTAGATAGCAATGTTGTTCCTACCAAAGATGATTAGGAAGCCGTTATGGGCCGCTAGAGCGATAATTTGGTCATTGTTAGGGAACACAGAATTGATAGACAGAGAGCCTGAGTCACCGCCTTGGAAGTCAGAACCGTCCAAGAGCCTGCTAAAGTACACTGTCTGCCTGTCACCAACAATGTCTGCCATCCAGATACGACCATAGGCAGCTAAGACACAGTTAGGCTTAAAGTCTGACACAGAATAGCCTGTTGGCAAGGTACCGACATCGCCTAGTTGCTGAAAGCCAAAGGAGCCTGCATGAGAGTGCGGATTAGCGATAGTGGTCACTGTGCTAGTCAAAGCATCGGAAACTGTGTATCCTGTGCCGGCAGTAGATACCGTCACCGTGGCTACCCCAGTACCGCTTAGGGTTGCTACAGTCAGTTTAGCCCCAGAGCCTGTACCGCCTGCCATAGTCAAGATATCGCCTACATTGTATCCAGAGCCAGCAGCAGTGACAGATACAGCGGTAATAGCACCACTGCTGACTGTAGATACAGAAAAGGTAGCACCAGTGCCCGGAGTAGGTAGATTGTGGTAAACCAATACAGGGTGTCCTGCTTGGACCATGTAAGCATGGGATATAGCGTCAGAGCCGTCACCATAGGGCAGTGCCGCAGCTTGCCAGTTACTGGCTGTAATAGTGTAAGATACGTCAGCAGTATTGGCCTGTGTCCTGACAGTCTTGGTGGTCATGGTTGTGGTGCCAGTAAACAACTTGTTATTACCAGCACTGATAAACTGGTTACCACCGGCTTCAGTCATCTCAAACATGAAAGCAACAGGATTACCAGATCCAAGGTCTGTATTGACAGTAGAGTTTACCCTAGTCCAGCCACGCCTTGCACCAATACGACCATACTTATCAATAACACAATTCTGTGCCTTCAGAGCATAGCCTGAAGACAATTGAATACTGCTTTCTTGACTATTTAAGCCTAGAAAGCCTGGAGCAGCAATAGTAGCTGTCTGTATTCTTTTCATTAGGTGGAACCCCAGACAAGTTCTTCAGGATAGCGATTAGCCTCAGCAGAGATATGGTCTGCTAGAGACTGACGATATAGTTCATAAGCCTCTACACTATTCATACCATTGTCCTCACCACGCTCATTTAATGCCTTGGCATAGGCTAGGAAGATTACAGGCTCTGCCGGCACCTTGATCTGTGTAGAAGCAGAGGTAAATTCTGCCTGTGGCTTGATGACGTTAAAGTAGATGTTATAGACACCATCAGGGATAGGATAGAGGTCTACCTGCGTGTCTCCGTTGGAGTCTACACCGTTAAAATTATAACGATCAGGAGCACCTACTAAGACTGTTCCGCTGTTTAAGAACAACTCGTCCATCTTCCTAGTTGTCTCATAGTTTAGAAACCAGTCAGATTCTGAGTTAATAACATCGATGACCTTAAACCGCTGACCAATACCAGTTAAGACATAGTTAAACAGGTTAGCAGAGGTAGTCACCGTCAATGTCTCTGACAGAGCATTCCAAGTATAAGAATCTTCAACCTGCCGTTTAGCATCGTTGATGAATCTTCCAATAAGTTTAGAATAGGCATTGTCAGTAACAGAAGTAACCTCTGGCTCACGCAAGCGAACCAAGGTTTCATTGACAAGTTCTAAGTAAGTTTTGTTAGCCATTTAACAGTCCCATTTCTTTAGTGCTAAAGCCTTCCTTGTTGGTCTGCCTTTAGAATCCTTCATAGGGCCAGGAACGCCACTCATACGGGCACAGAAAGACTTCCTACGAGCAGCCTTCTTAGGAGACTTTGCAGCCTCTTTAGCGGACACGGGAGGCTTCAGGTTAGCGCCTTCCTTGTTCTTAAAGTATGCCCTGCCTTTGGCATTTAAGCCACCTTCTGGGTTCTGATATACTTTTTTTACCATTATTTTTTCGCAGTCTTCTTAGCTTGTTTAAACGCCTTAGCAGTAGGAGCACCTTTGGTTCCTGGTTTACGCATTTTCTCACCAGATCCCTCGGCTATCCGTTTACGTTTGGCATGGATATTGGCATAGAGTCCCGGCTTCATTTCTTAGCCTTTGCCTTTGCTTTACGGGCAGTAGACAGAGCAATAGCGATAGCCTGCTTCTGTGGCTTGCCTGCTTTCATCTCTTTACGAATGTTCTCAGAGACGGTCTTTTGTGAGTAACCTTTTTTGAGTGGCATTATTTCATCCTCTTTGCTTTTTTCTCTTTTGCTTCCATAGCCTTAGACTCTGAACTTTCGTGCATCTTCATGCCCTTAGCAGACTTGTAGCCCTCTTTCTTAGCATACGACTCAGCGGCTTTTTTACCTTTAGAGGTATATGGGAACTTCTTCTTTCCGACCATTGGCATACTATTCTCCTTAGAATTGGAATTGGACTGCGGTTTCAGGGACAAACTCTACTGTTGCTATGTAAGTTACTGTATTGGTGCTAGAGTTCTGTACACGAATTTCATCACCAGCTTGCATTACTACCTCGGCATTGCTTAATAATATGTACTCACCAGCGCCTAAGTTTTTACCACCAACAATAAAATACTCAGTGGCGGTAGAATAATCATACCAATAGACCTTTGGAGTATCGTTGCCGGTAAGACTAATCACATACATTACCTGCCAAAGACCAGTATTCTTAGTTGGTACCGTAAGAATGGTTTCCTTGGTAGTAGTTGTTTTGGTTGTAACAGCCGAGACTTTTCTGCTCATCTTAACCTACTTTAAGAACTAAGCTGAGTAATAGAATTACGATGAAACCAGTAGTCCCAAGCAGGATCTGTTCTAGTCTTTTTAGTCTAGCGTTGATGCCTGCATAGCGTTCAGCGCACACTGCTTCATGGGTGTCAAGTTGTCCTTTAACTTGGTCTGTTGGTGACATCACTATCTCCACTTTGGTCCTTCCATCCAGGCTACCAG
>JACCDP010163902.1_pt1 | contig 10225 bp, 13 predicted proteins | sample 7445841 | NCBI WGS metagenome assembly JACCDP01 (sample SAMN15323441, study PRJNA562643) | freshwater metagenome | isolation source: river surface water | place: USA:Blue River Watershed | collected 2017-08-17
ATAAAAGAGTATTACATTAAGTTAGTAAACAAATTCAAAAGTCTTCCTGAAACATTAAGAAGAAAACTAATTGCAGGAATCACCGGCGTTTTCCTAACATTTGTTAGTTTAACATATTTAGTTTCATCAACTCCTGGCGAGTATTCAACAGGTGGTTATAGTTTAACTGATAAACAAAAAACAGAGATAGTTGATTCAGTTGAATCTAAGGAAGTAGAAAAAGGAGGAGCTACATTTGAAGAAGCTCAAAAACTTGTTAAATTAGCAGAAGGTGGATATTCAAATGACAAAGGTGATGTTGGAAATTATATTCAAGTTCCTGGTGGTAAAAGATTCATAGGTTCAAATCATGGAATATCAGCTCCTATATTAGCAGACTATTATAAAGAACAAGGAGTTGAGAGACTTATCACAAAAGAAGATATGATGAGACTCAAGTATAAAACAGCACTCAAGATATACAAAAATGAATACTGGTCTAAACAAAACTTAGGAACACTTACAAATCAGAATGTTGCAAATGTGATATATGATGGTTGTGTCAATCAAGGAATAGATGGTATGAGGTCTGTATTGAGAAGAGCTTTAGAGGAAAACGGATTAGATATAAAAGATAGTGATGTGATATTCTCAAAAGAGATATTATCTAAAGCTAACAAGTTAAACCAAGAAGATTTATTTAACTCTATAAAAAAATTCAGAGAAGAAAGATATAGAGATTCTGAGACTTTTGATAGACATGGAGAAGGATGGTTAAATAGATTAGATGATATTAGTTATCAACAAGAAGCACCAACTAATGATAAAGTATGAAACATTTAAGTAAATTTAATGAAATGATAAAAGTACCAATAAAAGTTGGTGATACTGTTTTGGGTGGTAGATTCAAAAACAAAAAAGTGGTAGTAAAGAAAATTGGTAAAAATAACAAAGGTGATATTACTATTAATGATAAACCTCTACTTAAATATAGAATTGTAAAAGAGTCTTTACAAGATGAGTTAGATATAAATCTCGCCCATCTTATTGATGATGGATTTAATATAGAAGCTGTGGAATCATACTCTACCGATTTTTGTTACTTTGTTAGAATATGGTTACCAATTGATAAGTCAGATAGTGATTACTCATATGAAAATTCTAAAGATTTTAACTGGTCGGATATTGAAGATGAATTTGTAAGAGGACTTGATTACATCACCGAACATTACGAGATAGAATACTTATACACCATAGCATCAAGAGAACAAGACGGATATGGATTCAAAAGAATGGAATGGGACTTCAATAAACTAATAAAGGATGGAACATTTGGATATGCCAATCCAGGTAAAATAAAATGTGTGTTTATCAATCTTAAACCTCATCCACAATTAGATTCTATTTTTTAAAACTTTACAGTCAACAATAATATAACTCATGTTAAAAAATTAATAGTAACATGAGAATATCAATTGGAAGTGACCACGCTGGTTTTGAATTAAAAGAAAAAGTTAAACAATATCTTACTAACATCAAAGGAGTTGAATTAAATGACTGGGGTTGTTATTCAGAAGAAAGATGTGATTACCCAGACTTTGGACACGCTGTTGCAAAAGATGTAGTCAATGGAAAATGTGACTTTGGTATTTTAGTTTGTGGATCCGGAAACGGAATCAATATGTCAGCTAACAAATGGTCAGGTGTAAGATCAGCACTTTGTTGGAATTCCGAGATTTCTCATATGGCAAGACTACATAATGATGCAAATATTTTAGCTCTTCCAGGAAGATATATTTCAGAAATAGAAGCATTTAAATGTGTAGATGAATTTCTAAATACTGGTTTTGAAGGTGGTAGACATAAAGATAGAATAGAAAAAATTTCAATCAATGAAGAATATTTGGAAAAAAATTAAAAATTTTTTTACTAGGGTAAACAATCACCTAACCGTTGTCTCTAAAGCATTAGAAGAGATAAGAGATAGAGGTTTTGGTCCTAAATCATAATTTATATTTAATAAATAATCTATAAAAATTTACCACTTAAAATGAAAACATCTTTGAGAGAGTCTCTATTATCTTATGTTAGAGAAGACAAACTATTTGGCGATAGAGAAATAGTTCTAGAATTTATAAAGTATCTTGAGGCTTATTGCGCTGAATTGAATTATACAGAATGGGATGTTCTTTTAAATGATGAACACTATGATGTGGTTTTTGAGTTGTTTCAAAATATTATCTTAAAAAACAAACCAGAGTTAACTCTCTGATTTGTAAGAACCACCTCTACGTTTTCTTTTACAATACTGCTTCTGTGAAAAACCTTTAGGATTAGAGCAATCTATTTTCTTTTTATACTTAACAGACCATCTTTTCTTACCACCAGCCCTTGGTTTATTGTAAGACTCATTAATAAATGATTCAAATGTTAAAATTTTTTCCATAATTTATATATTAATTCTAATTTTTGATTATATTTGTAAAAACTGTACCAATGATAAAATATTTATTAAATTTAATAAAGGCTATAATTTTTGAGAATCCTCTGAAGATTAGTTTCATGGTAGTATCAATTACCTCATTTTATTTTGCAGGTAGCTTTCAAAACTCTACTAAAAAAATAGAAGTTGTCTCACAAACTAAAAGAGGATCAGACTATGTATACACCGTTGTTAATAAAGGAACTTCGGATGGATATGACATAGTTGTATCTGATAAAGAAGAAAAAATTGTTGATGGTTGTCTGATTAAAGAAGACTACAATGATGTAAATGTACTCTTCTGGATATTATTCGGAATATCAACAATAATTTTAGTGGTAGCTACATTCATCGGAATAGTAGGCGATGATGATGATATATCTTGGAACATACAGGAATGTAAAAAGTCAGCCGCTCAATCACTTTTGTATTGTGAATTAGAGAATAATACATTTTATTATATGGCCTTAGGTAGATTGATACAAAAATCAAATACGCAATTAGATCCATACAGAGTAAAATGTGATTCACTTGAATATATCAAAAAGTGTCCTAAATTTTCTACTAAAACTCAAAAAAGAAACAACTTACTAGACTCAATTGGAATATAAAGGTATGTCAAATAAAAAATCAAATAGTGGTTTAAGTTTAACCGCAGTGTTATTTATAGTATTTCTGGTATTGAAACTTACTGGTAATATTGATTGGTCTTGGTGGTGGGTAACTTCTCCACTCTGGATACCATTTGCTATTTTATTAGGATTGTTCTTTATTGTAGTATTACTAATAGTGATAGCTCTAATTTTTGGTATGTCAGTAGATGATATAAAACAAAAAATTGATGTTTTCAAAAAATAATTTGTATAAATCAAATTCTTACCTTATATTTGTAATAAGGTATTGAGATTATACCGAAATCAAAACAACAAATATTCCGTAATAAGCCACGGACGGCAATCTAGGTAAATAACGGAGTGTCTCTTGCCGGAGACATGGGATGATAAATCTGTTGGTCCCGCAGTAGATGTCAGTATCAGTCACACCGATACGATCGAACTAAAAGGAGTGTGACACGGTGAATGAAGTTGCGAAATTCTGAAACCACAAAGGACTGAGAAATCATTTGATTCGCACAGATGAAATTCTCAGTCCTTTTTTTATTTATATATACTCTATGAAGTATCTTAAGAAATTCAATGAGTTACACGATGGTTACGGTGATGAATATCAAATATCTTGGGCTGGTTCTTCTTGGGCTTTCAGAAATCCAGAGATACCAATAGATCCAAGAGAAGAACCAATACCACTCAAACAATCCTATCCACATAAATGTTTAGACTGTCAAGTTGAATACTACTTCATACCAGAAGATGGTGAACCAACTTGTCCGAATTGTAAGTCCGATAATTCCGCTCCTATTAAATAATATATACTTATATGAGATTCTTGAAGTCATATAAATTATTTTTAGAGGATGGAACAGCTGCTGCAAGTGCATCTGGTACTGCTGGAATGGGTGGTGTTTCAAGTGCTCAACCAGGTGGTTTACCTGGCACTACAGGAACTACTGGATCCGGTGATGTTAGCTTTACATTCAAAAAAGAAAAAAGAAAAAAAGGAAATCCTTCACAAGTCTCTGATATGAGAGATTTAGCTCCAGCTAAAGATATAACAAAAGTTGAAGAAATAAAAGAAGCACTTTTAACTAAAGACGAAATCGCTATAAGACAAGACTGTTTACAGGAATTATTTGATTTAGGATTTGAGATAACAATGTCTGAGCTAGATAGTAATGATGAGGAGTATGATATAGATGATGATCATTATGGTAGCTTCAAATCACAAGAATTAAGAATTGCTTTATTCAAACAAATAAAAAAGACATGGAGAGGAAATTTAAGTATAAGATGTCTCTTCAACAAAGATGAAGTTCATACTAAAAGAATTTCTACTCTCAGAGGCACAACTCTTGAACCAGATGAGTCACAGATTTTAGAGGCAGCAGAAGATGCTTCAATAAAACTAATAAATCATTTAGACTTTATATCAGGACAATTAGATATTCAGTTTTTAGTTACCGGTTCTGCAATGCCTTTTGGTGAAGAAAGATATATCAGTGTCAATATTCACATAGTTTTAGGGAGAAATATTTATCCCGTGAGTGAGTCTTATAGTAATATAGATGAATATAAAAATGATATAATTGATTTGATTTCACAGTATAACATAAGACATATAGTGTTAAATCAACTTTTAGAATTTTATGAAGATAGAATTAATCAATTTTATAATGAGGGAAAACATCCAAAATTATTTGTAGATGAGATTGTTAAAGAGTTAGAATTAGATTCAGGCGGTTACTTAGCTCAAAGAATGGGTAGTAAATCTTGGCAGGATACTACAAAATATCTTTAAATCCACTAAATAAAATTAATATATAACTTGTAAAAAATAAAAATTGATATGATAAGCAATTTAACTTTTGAGAGATTCAAAGAACTACCAACTATAAAAGATTTACCTCTTAATGAGCAGCAAAGACAATACTTCATATATTCAAGTGATAACAGATATAAAAATGCCAGTGGTGTTCCAGGATTCTCTGTAAGTGTTTATAACCAATTAGTGACTGGATCAGTTGTAGTAATTGGTTGGGTTGATGGTCTAACATACACGGACAGAGATGGTAACTTAGTCACTCTATCAACCGATGAAGAAAAAGGAATTACAGTAGCTACAACTGATGCATACGGTATAGCTAGTTTCAGTCAATTTAATAATAAGTGGGTTGTAATAGACTACACAACAGGAACACCAGTAACAAAGTATGCACCTATGTATTCTTATGGTGGTGAAACTGATGGATATACCCCACTAAACATGGCATCCAATGTATCTATTAAAGGTATTAATCCATTGACAACTGAATTAGTGACTGCTACACCAAATGCTGATATAAGAAGAGATCCAACAGTAGAACAGAACTTAACATATCTTGGTGAGTGGTTGGGTTCAACTCTTACTCAGGAACAAAAAGATTTAGTTAGACAGGGTATAGCAATTCCTGAGATATATCAGCCTTTAATTGAGCCAATTAAACAAGCTTCTAATTTATTCCAAGGTCTTGGAATAACATCAAGTAGTGTTGAAGTTGAAGTAGTTTCTGGATACACAGTAACTTATGACCAAAAAACAATAGCTGCTCAGACATTAGCACCAGCAAGTGCATTTTCTAGATATGCTACGCTAAGAAGTTTATTAGCTACTCAATCACAAACAAAATCAACTTTTCTACAAAACAATCCTGTTGACTCTGAAGAAGTAGGAAAAGTACTTGGTTTCAATATTGAATCTAACACACCACAAGCTCAAATGGTAGCTTCTTTATTCAGTAGAGGGTCTAGCGCTGCTACATTCCAAGCTATCAAAACAACATATGCCGCAACTTTTTATCAGAAGGGAACAAGAAATGAAACAAGTGTTAGAGCACTTATGAACATCAATTTAGCTAATAGGGTTACAGGTGCTATACAAATTCATGCTGATGCTGAGATTCCATCACTACAGGTGACTTTAAGTGTCTATATACCTTCCGTAAACTTATCCGTGTTTACAAGTAGAACAGAACAGATAAGAATTAGAAGACAAAGAACAGCGGAGGGTGCTACTTTCGATCCAACTACAAATACAATATTAGAACAAAATAGAGAATATAGTGTTTCTCTAACTTATGATGGTCTAAGTGCAACTGGAGGATATCTTTATAGTTTTAATCTAGTTACTGTTTCTGGATCTATAAGAGATGAATCCGTTTATTATGTGACTGGTGAAATGAAGGATAATAACATACAATCTTCGAGCAAAATTAAATCACCGAAAGGTTCAACATCTTTTGTTGATGTTATATCCGGTAACTTAATAAAAGCTGAACCAGAAAGAGACTTACCGACAACACTTATTTTATTAACCGGCATCTATGTGGATACGGATATCACATTTGAGTTACAATCGGGTGAAGTTGGTAGAAAAGGTTGGTATAGAGCTGTTGATCCAGCTGGTAGAAAAGAAACAATTTACTGGTCAGGTGAAACTTGGGTAATGGACTTGGACATAGATCCAAGAGAGGTTGTCGCAACAGCTATAAGTCCAAATCAACCTGATGGTACCTATTTAGATTACAGGGGTAATCAGTTACGTGTCATATTACCAAGAGGATAAATATAAATTAAATGTAATGTCAAAAATTGATTTACATGGTGTTAAACATGATGATGTCCAGCGAAAGTTGGACATTTTCTTTTGGGAAATGATTCAAAGAAAAAAGAGTCAGGTTGAAGTTATTACAGGTATAAGCACAAGAATGAAGGAAATAGTAAAGCTAACTTGTCAAGATTATGGATTCAAAGTTATTGAATTGAATTTTAATCCAGGAGTTCTAATAATTGAGTTATAAATCTTCTTTATATCTTAGTATAGATTTTATGACATGGATAGTGAGCCAGTTCTCTACATTTGGTATTTTTTGTAAAAATTCATACTCATATTGATAGCAAAGTAATTCTTCTTTATTAACATCTAGTTTTATTTTATTTCTTTTGAAATAAAGATGATGTGATTCATGAATTAAAATACAAGCGATGTTATTAACAGAACCTAATTTCATATCCTTAACTGATATAACAACAGTAGATGTGTCTTGTGTTGTTGAAAAGTTACCAATCCAGAATGTAACATAGTTACAATTTTCTATAACCTCTTTATAATGACTTGGGCTAGTCTTTTCAATCAATGATAAAGCAGAGTCTACTTTTGACTTCCAACCATCTCCAACATCATCTATTTTGATTTGACCAAACACAGATGAGCTTATTAATAGTAATAATGATATTAAGGCATTTTTGAGATACATTCAATGATTCCTTTTTTTATCGCTGATGAAACAACAGTTTGACTAAATGGAACTGAACCTTCAACAAGCTCAATCATAACAGCTCTCACTTCTATTTCAGATTCTCCAATGCCTTCATACTTTACACCTTTATAGGTTATTCTAATTCCAACTTGTGTTTTCATATCAGTTTTTTCAACTCCTAATACTCTAATAGTTGTTTTAGGTGTACCGAAATAGTAAACTTCAACATCAACATCATCACCTGATTCTGATAAACAATATTTGTTTGAGAGTTCATCTTCAGCGATTTGTTTAATACCAAATCTAATATCTCTTCTACCCATCTCTTTAGCTTTACAAGTAGAGTATACTGAATCAACATATACACAGTTTTGACCAAATGTCATTATTGGTATTAAGAATAGTAGTGATAGTATAAAATTTTTCATATTTATTTTTTATTTTTTTTAATTTGTAAATCCTGTTCTTATTAAATAGAATGTTGTTGAACCTCCATTTGTTGGTGTGACTGTCATAGACTGTACACCAGGATATGTAGATTTTAAATTAGTTGTTCCGTTTTTTATAACATTCCATTGAGTCTGATTAAAAATTCTATAACTTGGAGATGATATCCAGATAGGAAACACACCAGATATTTTACCAAATATATTCCAAGAATCAGAAACCGTAACTATTCCATCTGAGTTAATATCCATTTGATAGTATAATTTAGAGTTCATTGATGTGCCATTTTGACTTATCTGAATTGGATAAATAGCTTCTGTGTTTGTTGGTGCTGGAATAGTAAGGTTTTCCAGTCTTACTTCAAATTGATATGACTGTGCATCTAAGTTTGGAACCATATTAAAATAACCAGATGAATTAGTAAAATAAGTACCTTTGAGTGAGAACACTGTTTCGGCAGGTGATGGTGTAAATCTAATTGATAGGTTAGTAGCTGTCCACTGAGAAGCGTTTCTTCCACCAACTGGCACAACATTTGTATTATTTGAGTTTACAAGACCAGCTGTTGCATTTGAGGCACCACATTGTGGTTTAGATAGATAGTTTATATCAATAATACCTGATGTCTCATTTAATACAAATTGAAATGTGTGTAAGTTTGTACCACAGCTATAATGTGGAACTTGATTGAATGATACTACTAATTTTCTGTTTGGTGCTGTTCCAATAGTTGTATACCTAATATTAGAAGAGCCTGGTAGGAGATCTTCCCAGTCTGCTAATATACAGTTCATTGGTGATGACGCATTTGGAATATACTGAGCAACATAACCAGTAGTTTGACCTGGACTAAATCCAATCCAACCGTTTGATCCGATATAAAACTGTGTGTAGTTATTGCCAAAAAAGGTGAATGTGAAACCTATATTAAACGGACCGTGTGTGACATCATCAGATGAGGGTACTACAGTACCGGTAGTATAGGACGCGGCTGTATTATATGTTGGATAAGTTATATCATATGGATCTGTCCTTCTTCCATAAAGGTTAACTGGTATATTAGATAAACCCTGTTCATTAGCACCTCTTACATATCCAGAATATGTGAATGGTTGTGATTTTATATCACCAATACTTATCATTAAAAGTAATATTATAATTAAATTTCTCATAGCGCAAATCTTGTTCCGAACATCAAAGTGAAGTTCATTAAATTTTCATTTATTGCATATGCTCCTCCGAAATTTATGTTAAATTTAAATTTCTTAGTTATACCAATGTTGGTACCAACTATTGGCATTATAACATAAGGAGATTTCAATAATATGTCATTGTAATAGCTCACATAAGGAGCGTATATAAATAAATTCATCATTTTAATATCAACTCTTTTATGTACTCTCCAATCATACATACCACCCGCAATGAAAGCTGTTCCTAAAAATCTTTCACCATATACATTACCAAAAGAAGCTGTTGCCATATAAATGGCTTTAAGACTTTTCTTTTTATTTAAGTTCCACATCTGACCAACTGCTAAACTTGCATATTGTGATCCTCTACCGTAAAAACTGAGAGTACCAGTCAATGATATTAAATCAATTCTTCTCTTTGCTAAGTTAGCGTAAAATGCTGTTAAGTTTGGACCTCTAATTACAGATGTATAATCAAGTAGAACACCGTAAGATCTTCTTCCATCCCAACTCAGAGATGTAAAACCACCTGTTCCTTTACCACCAAAAGTTACATCATTATTTTTGAAATTGAATCCGGCAAAGTCACTACTTAAAACAATTTGTGGTTTGTTTGATTCTGTAGCTCTTTGTGTTGAATTTACAGTACCACCAAGAAAGTTAGTTTTCTTATCTTCTGTATTCTGAGCAGCGTTCTCGGAATTATTAGGAGGGTTACCATTGCCAGAATTATTTCCGTTGATATTTTGAGATGAGTTAGAGTTCTGTTGATTATTAGTGTTATTTCCGTTATTGTCTACATTTTGACTATTAGTTTCACCATTTGATTGATTACTATTTGTTTGTTCACTAGAACTATTTGTTTGATTATTAGTTTGACCGTTAGCTCTGTTAGACTCATTTCCAGATTGTCCATTGTTCTGACCATTAGAACCATTAGTTTGACCGGTTGTTTGACCATTGGCACTAGTTGTCTGACCGTTGGATGCATTAGTTGTCTGGTCATTAGAACCATTAGTTTGACCGGTTGTTTGACCATTAGTATTAGTTGTCTGACCGTTGGATCCATTAGCATTAGTTGTTTGACCATTGGTATTAGTTGTCTGACCGTTGGATCCGTTAGTATTAGTTTGACCGGTTGTTTGACCATTAGCATTAGTTGTCTGACCGTTGGTTCCATTAGTTCCATTGATTGTCTGGTCATTAGAACCA